>ERZ1031127.21-NODE-21-length-61477-cov-12.713018_pt1 | contig 61477 bp, 53 predicted proteins | sample MGYA00518224_ERZ1031127 | MGnify/ENA primary metagenome ERZ1031127 (study PRJEB33718, sample SAMN03159757) | human skin metagenome | collected 2014-05-20 | study: EMG produced TPA metagenomics assembly of the PRJNA266117 data set (Human skin bacterial metagenome... | reverse complement strand
CTTGGCCTCGGATAAAGCCGCCAGCGGGTCCCCCGCTGACGTGTTTTGGTTTTATGAGCCTCTGCAAGCCAGCTTGCCCGGCTCATAAAACCAAAACACGCAGGTCGCGGCTTTATCCTCGACCTGCGTCGTGGTGGGCGATACAGGACTCGAACCTGCGACCTCTTCCGTGTCAAGGAAACGCGCTAACCAGCTGCGCCAACCGCCCGTCGAAGTGGGTACCGGATTCGAACCGGTGTATACGGCTTTGCAGGCCGCTGCCTAGCCACTCGGCCAACCCACCAATGTGGTTTTGAGTATTTTACTCTATAAAGGAACCCAAACCCGGTACACGTTGCGAACCCGGCACGAGCCCTCAGACAGCCAATTTTTGAGGGGAACCGAACCGAGGCTCGATTCCCCCAAAAACCGAGCGGATGACGGGACTCGAACCCGCGACCCTCACCTTGGCAAGGTGATGCTCTACCAACTGAGCCACATCCGCGACAAGCCGGAAAAATCCAACCTCAGTATCTTACACATAAGTGAGCGGGGGTTGCAAATACTCGACACACCGGAATGACCCAACGGAGATAACGCGGGAATCGGAACTTAGAAAAATCCCGTGGTACCGCCGTTTACGAGCCGCATGTTCACAAGTTTGACCCGCTTTTCCAAACGGGACGGATGGCGAATCTGACTGACCAGCTGACGCACGGCTTCCGTGCCAATCTTTCGGTAAGGAACTTCGAGGGTGGTCGTTCTGGGCTGGTGCAGACGTCCAATAAAAGCATCGCCGATAGCCACAACGGAAACATCGTCCGGCACTGAGACTCTCAGAGATTGATCTAACTCTTCCATAAAACCGATGGCAGAAAGAGCCCCGCAAAAGACCGCCACACTGTCCAGATGCTTACGCCAAGCCGACACCGCACGATGGCCTGATTCCAGGCTATCCCCGACATTTCCCACCGTATGCAGAATCAAACCGTCCCGTTCGCACCCGGACCGCAAAGCCTGCAAAACACTTCGGTCCAGCCACCTATCTTTGGCGTAAAAGTAAGTTATCGATTGATGCCGCAACGACCTCAGATGCGTCAGCAAGACTGCAACTCCCTGTTCCGTATCCGGTACGACGCAAGTTGCTTCGTCCATCAAGCAGTTCGTCACCACCAGAGGCTCGGTATCGGGGATTTCCAGGCGAATACGTCCGGGAATCTGGGGATTATCAATAATCAGCCCATCGACGTTATTGAACTGCCGTTTAACGGTCTGCAGGACTCGCGTAGAAACAGCGGGATACAAAACCGGTAAGCACTGCTCCAGAATCAATTTGTCCTGTATCGCAGCCAACATTTGGTACTCTTGGAGACGAATTGTGACCCCGATTTTTTGGGTCAATACGTGTGTTCGCCGCCAAAAGTTTTCCGGACGTTCATAGCCCAAATCGTTCGCAACCTGGCGTACCAAGGCTTCCGTCTCAGCATTGATACGCCCCGGACGATTCAACGCCCGCGAAGCGGTAGAGGTCGCCACATGTGCCACCTTTGCCACATCATCCAAAGTCACACGCCTTTTGACGGCAACAGCAGAATCTGAAACCTCATACATGTCAGAATTCTAAACGTACCCTGTAGGGTTTCTGAAAATTATCTGGGCATTTGTCTTAACATATGCGGTTTGCTGGTTTGAACCTCGACCGGCTTTGGCTAAAACTCGAGGATACAGCCAAGCGTGTTTTCTCAGGTTCGCAATAGTGTTCCCGAAAGGCGCCGAATCGAAGGCACCTGCTGGTTCTGCCGCAGGACGCCGAGGTTTTGCGTTCAGAGCTGCCTAAGGCTAAACTTGATAAGCCTTGGGCCATTAGCGCAGCGGTAGCGCGCTTCCTTCACACGGAAGAGGTCACTGGTTCGATCCCAGTATGGCCCACCAAACTTGTTTTCTGGCGCGCTTAAAGCGACTCGAGCCGGATAAGCTAGTGCCATGGCTGCCAAAAAGATTTCTGTCGATACAGTACTTGAGTTGTTCCGCGAGTTGCCCGCTTCTTCAAAAGTTTCCGCCCTCACCGCACTGGGAACGTCATCGTCCCTGGTCTGGGCAGGCACCACCGCTGCGGGGATGTGGAAAGTCCATCAAGAGGTTTCCAGTCACCGTTGGTTCTGGGAGGACCACGTCATCTCCGGGCTAGCAAAGCTGGACGAACTAGGGATGCTGGCAAACCCAGAAATCTACGCCCCCGGCTTCGAGATGTTTTCTAACGGAGCGCAACGTTATATGCACCGCAGCGACTGGTACTCCAACAAACCCATCTTTCCGCAAACCGGTCAAAAACTGCATCGTCCCTCGAAAATTAAGAACGCCCCTCCCCTGGTTTACGTCGCTCTCGGTGATTCCGCCGCACAAGGGGTGGGTTGCGAGAACGTGCAGGACTCTTACGTGGCTTTGTTTGCCTCCTATCTGCGACGTGCCACGCAGCGACGGGTTATCGTGCTGAATTTTTCCATTTCCGGGGCCATTGCCTCGACCGTAGTCAACACGCAAATTCCGCAGCTGCTGGCCACGGGCTTAACGCCGGACATCATCACCCTGGACATTGGCGGTAACGATGTGTTTGCCTCCGAGGGGCAAAGCACTGAAGATTTCCAGCAACAGATGGAAATTATCCTGAAAAGCCTGCCTGCTCGCGCTTTTATTTCTGAGGTTCCCCCGGCGAAACCCCTCCCCGCAGATAAACGCGCCATCGAAATGAATGACATCGTCATCCAGACAGTTTCCGAGTCGGACCACATTTTGGTTCCCATGCGCCACTTAGGAGATGTGCCTCTGTGGAGAACCCTCATGATTCGAGCCGAGGACGGTTTCCACCCCAACACCGACACCTATCGCCAGATTGCTGCCGAATTCGTGCGCGTGGCCGAACCGCTTCTGCAGGAACGCGGCTGGTGGCAAGACTCGACTGCTGACATAGTTCCCCCGCTGCCTGACGAAACGGAGGCCAGTCGCTCCAACCCGTTGAGCGGACTTCTGAAACTCAATTCCACCGAAAAAGACGACGTCCCACCCGGCGAGGAACAGCCCTCATAACCCACATTCAGCGCACCGCGCTGGAGTATGAGATATTTGGATTATGGAAATTTGGCCAGGAAAACCTTATCCGCTGGGGGCAACTTATGATGGGAGCGGAACAAACTTTGCACTTTTTTCAGCCAACGCTGAAAAAGTGGAACTCTGTTTAGTAGAGGACGACGGACGGGAAACTGAACGTTTCTCTTTGGAAGAAGTCGATGCCCACGTGTGGCACGGCTACATCCCGAACCTCCGTCCTGGGCAACACTACGGATACCGGGTGCACGGTCCTTACGACCCCACCAATGGGCAGCGCTTCAATCCGAGCAAACTGTTGCTGGACCCTTATGCCAAAGCCATCGCCGGTGACTTAGACGGTGACATGTCCATTTTTGCCTATCCGGCCGGGAATCCAGACGGCTATTCCGAGGCAGACTCGGCCGCGCACACAATGCATTCAGTCGTCATCAACCCCTTCTTTGATTGGGGCAATGACCGTCATCCCCGCTTGGACTACCCGGACCTGGTTATTTATGAAACCCACGTCAAGGGGATGACCATGTTGAACCCTGCCATTCCCGAAGCGCTGCGGGGCACTTACGCGGGAATGGGACATCCGAACAACGTTTCCTATCTGAAACACTTGGGCGTCAACGCCGTGGAACTCATGCCGGTGCACCAATTTGTCACCGATCCTTCCCTGGAGGCAAAAGGCCTGAAAAACTATTGGGGTTACAACACTATCGGCTACTTCGCCCCGCATAATGGCTACTGTTCGGATCGCCGCGGCGACCGTCAGGTCGAAGAATTTAAACAGATGGTCAAAGACCTGCATTCAGCCGGTATCGAAGTCATCCTCGATGTCGTCTATAACCACACTGCCGAGGGCAACCAGATGGGACCGACGCTGTCTTTCCGCGGCTTGGACAACGAAGTGTACTACCGCCTGGTGGAGGGCGACCGAGAACACTACTTCGACACGACCGGAACCGGCAATTCCCTACTCATGCGCTCCCCCGCGGTACTGCAGCTGATTATGGATTCGCTGCGCTACTGGATTACCGAGATGCACGTCGATGGTTTCCGGTTTGACCTCGCGTCAACCCTGGCGCGGGAGCTCAGTTCGGTCGACAAACTTTCGGCATTCTTTGACATCATCCACCAAGATCCGATTATTTCCCAGGTCAAGCTCATTGCCGAGCCGTGGGACGTCGGCGAAGGCGGCTACAACGTGGGCGGTTTCCCGATTTTGTGGTCGGAATGGAACGGGAAGTATCGCGACACAGTGCGGGACTACTGGCGTGGCGAACCAGCAAAACTGGGCGAGTTCGCGTCCCGGTTCAGCGGTTCTGCCGACCTCTATGCCCATACCGGCCGCCTGCCGGTGGCCTCCATCAACTTTGTGACCGCCCACGACGGATTTACCTTGCTTGACCTGGTCTCCTATAACGATAAACACAATGAAGCCAATGGTGAAGGCGGAGTTGACGGAGACAATAACAACAAATCTTGGAATCACGGAGAGGAAGGTCCGACCAGCGACGAGTCCATTAATGAGCTACGCCGCCGCCAACGTTTCAACTTCCTCACCACCCTGTTGCTGTCCCAAGGGGTCCCCATGATTTCTCACGGAGACGAGTTGGGGCGCACCCAGGGCGGTAACAACAACGGATATTGCCAAGACAACGAAACCACCTGGATTCATTGGAACGAAGACGCGCGTGACCATAAGATGTTCGACTTTACCCGAGCTCTGATTCACCTGCGCAACGAACACCCGGTGTTTCGCCGGCGCCGGTTCCTGGCTGGGGACGCGGCCCGCGGCGGAGAATCGGATCGTGGCGACATCGAATGGTTTAGCGTCAACGGCGAACATATGACCGATGAAGAATGGACCACCGCTTACGCTAAAGCCCTAACCATTTCCCTAAACGGGGCTTCTATTGACGAGCCGGGCAAACGCGGTGAGCGCGTGGAAGATGATGATTTTATCCTCATGTTCAACGCCTCCGAAAAGGACTTGGAGTTCACTATGCCACAGTGGGCTCATGATTTGCAGTGGTATCGGGTCATCGACACGACCGCGGAACAGCCGATTGAGACGGATTTCGAGCGGGCCGACCTTTTAGGTTCCCCCGATACCGTTACGGTGCGTTCGCGTTCCATTATGGTTTTGGCCTCCCCCTTGGCTGATCCCTCTCTCTAGTATTGGGCGACGGGCGGTCCGAAAAGGTATTTCGGGTCTGCAGGGCGTGGTACGGCTGGTTTTCCCTCTCTCTCGCTTACGCTGAGAGGGTGAGCGAGGCGAGTTCAACGGCACAGACGCAGGTACCCCCAGCGTGGGAACTCGCTCTTTTGTCGCTGCGTCAAGCCTCGGTACCGCCCCGTGTTTCCATTCACGAGGTGCCTGCCCCGATGAAAATTGCCCCTTATGCAGTGGCGATTAGCGCGGAGACGGCGCTGCACGTGGAGGCGGAGGCCCCCGCTACCGGCCGGTTTGTGTGTCTCTACGATCCGCAGACCCAAGAAGGTTGGGGCGGCGAGTTTCGGGTTATTGCTCTGGTGGCGACCGATACGGAGTTAGCTTTGGGTGAAGATCCGCTAGCCGGGGAAGTGGCCTGGTCTTGGCTTCGCGAGTGTTTAGCGAGCCGAGACGCTGATTACGGACATTTGGTGGGTACCGCCACCACAACCATCAACCGTTCTTTTGAGGGCTTCGCACTGCGCGCCACTTCCGCAACCCTTGAGATTCGCGCTTCTTGGACCCCTGGCAGTCCCGATTTGAGCGCTCATTTCTTGGCATGGCTGGACACGATGCTGCAGGCAACCGGCCTCTCCCCCGAGGAAAACGTCACTCAGCTGCGTCATTAGAACCTTCCCCACCACCCTTGTGCGCTAACGAACATTCCCCCAGAAACACCCCTACGGTGCGGCAGAATCAGTGCAGCCGCGCCAGGTTATAACATAGAACCGTTATGTCGAGCACCACCTCAAAACCGCAATCCCCCCGGCTGATCACCCGTACCCGCGAGCCTTTGGCTCCGATTGTGGACACCCCCGCAGCCCTGCAACATGTCTGTGAACTTGTCGCTGCCGCCACGGGACCGGTGGCGCTCGATACCGAACGTGCCGGATCGTTTCGCTATTCTCAAGGCGCCTACCTGGTGCAACTGCGTCGCGAAGGAGTGGGCACTGTCCTCATCGACCCGGTAGCCTTTCCCGATTTGAAGCCCTTGAACCGGGCTATTGGCAAGGCGGAGTGGATTTTGCACGATGCGACCCAAGACCTGCCCTGTCTGTCGGAACTGGGGATGCGCCCGCAGCTGCTGTTTGACACGGAACTGGCGGCAAAACTGTTGAACTTTGAGGGGTTCGGCCTGGCCGCGGTGATGGAACAGGTGCTGGGCATCACCTTGGCGAAGGAACATTCTGCGGCGGATTGGTCCACCCGTCCCCTGCCCTCCGACTGGCAGACCTACGCCGCCCTAGACGTGGATTACCTCATTGACCTGCGCAATCAGCTGTGGCTAAGGCTGCAAGACGAGGATAAAGACGACTGGGCGGAGCAAGAATTCGACTTTCTGTTGGATTTTCAGCCCCCTGCGCCCAAACCCGATCCGTGGCGTCACGTCCCCGGTTCTGGAAAAGTTCATGCCCCGCGCAATCTCGCTGCCCTGCGGGAACTGTGGTATTCCCGCGATGAACTGGCTCAGGACGAGGATTTAGCACCTACCAAAGTGTTGACGAACGCGGCGATGATTGCCTTGGCGGCGGGACTCCCGAAGGGCAAGCGTTACATGGGAGCTTTGGAGGATTTTCGCCATGACCGGGTCGGTCGGAAACGAGCCGACCGCTGGTTTGCGGCTTTGCGCAGGTCCTATCAGCTGTCCACCAAGGAGCTCCCCCCGCGGCGTGCCCCGCGCATTCCCGGCGAGGTTCCGGATTCGCGCACTTTCACGCACAATCACCCACTGGAGGCCGATCGGTGGCGGCGTTTGCGTGAAACCGTGGCCGGAGTGGCTGCCCAGCTAGACGTCAACTACGAGGTGATGCTGGAACCAAAAACTATCCGTCGACTGGCTTGGGTGCTGCCTGACGACGCGTCGGAATCCCAGGTCCTGGAGGTTCTGCAGGCCAGTCAGGCGCGGCCTTGGCAGATTGAAAATACTTTGGATTCGCTGGTTCAGGCCCTTAAATAAATCCGAGAATTAATGGAATCAGCCAGCGCTCTGGGGGTCAGCCCCAGTTCTTCCCGGATTTCGTCGCGCGTGGCGTGGTGCAGAAATTGTCGCGGAATACCGTAAGACAGCACCGGAGTAAAGATGTCCTGCGCTGCTGCCGCGTTGCGTAGCTGGGACCCGAAACCGCCTTCCACCAGGCCGTCCTCCAGGGTTACGACCCGGTCGTAGGCTCCTACCGCCGCCACCAAGTCGGCGGGTACGGGAATGAGCCACCGCGGATCGACGACGCGCACCGCCAGATTGTTGAGGGCCTGGAGTTCCTTCGCGACCTCCACCCCCAGGTGAGCAAAGGCTCCGGTCGCCACAATCAATAGGTTCCTCGGCCGGTTTGAGCTGGCTGTTGCCTCGCGGGTCGGTGCTGACGGTGCCACGAAGTCCGCCGATTCCCACAGCACATCGCTCCCATGAGCACGTTTCCAGGCGGGCAAGGGCTTAGGAAGCGAGCCTTTCGGATAGCGCACGATGGTGGGTCCGTCCTCAACTTCCAGAGCCTCCCGCAGTTCTTCGCGCAAGGTCGCGGCATCGCGCGGCGCGGCCAGGCGCAGACCGGGTACCGTCCCAGCCAGAGCTATGTCCCACATGCCGTTGTGGCTGGCGCCGTCACTGCCGGTAATACCGGAACGATCCTCGATAATCGTCACCCCAGCCCGGTGTAGCGCGATATCCATCAGCAACTGGTCATAACCCCGGTTTAGGAATGTGGAATACAGGGCGATGACCGGGTGCATTCCGCCGTATGCCAAACCGGCGGCGGTGGCCAGGGCATCTGCTTCCGCGATACCAACGTCGAAAACCCGGTCGGGGAATTCTCGTTGCATCGGGCACAATCCTACGGGGCGAAGCATCGCGGCGGTCAGGGCGACGATTTTTTCGTTCTCACGCGCCAGGCTGCAGATTTCCTCGGCAAAAACCTGAGTCCATTCAAAGCGTTCCGGCTCGATGGGAAGGCCGGTTTCGGGATGAATCCGTCCGATTGCGTGGAAGTGGTCGGAAACGTTTTCTTCGGCCGGGGTGTAGCCGCGGCCCTTTTGGGTGATGACGTGTATCAATACGGGCTTCTTCGCAGCCTTCGCCCTGGTGAAGCTAAACTCCAGGGCGGCAATGTCGTGTCCGTCAATGGGGCCGGTATAGGTAATGCCCAACTCGTCAAACAGGACCCCTTCGGCGGAAGCGACCATGTCGCGCAGCCCGGCTTTCGCGGCGTGCAGCCCGGAATACACCAGATTTCCCACCGGCCCGCCGCCTTTCAGAGTTTGTTTGCCCCACTTCAAGGCTTTGTCATACTGGGGTGTAACCCGCAGGGCATCCAGGTGATGTGCCAGCCCGCCAATGGTCGGAGCGTAGGAACGCCCGTTGTCGTTCAAGACTATGATTAGCCGACCTTCGTTTTCTTCGGCAATGTTGTTCAGGGCCTCCCAAGCCATACCGCCGGTCATCGCTCCATCACCAATGACCGCTACGACCCAGCCTCGTTTGCCGGTCAGGCGGTTTGCTCTGGCAATCCCATCCGCCCAGGACAGCGCGGCTGAAGCATGGGAGTTTTCCAGCACATCCGTATCAGATTCCGCCCGCGAGGGATACCCAGACAGGCCGCCGCGTTGACGCAGCCGGGAAAAATCTTGGCGTCCGGTCAGGAGTTTGTGGACGTAAGTTTGGTGTCCCGTGTCAAAAACGAAAGTGTCTCGGGTGACATTAAACACGCGGTGCAGGGCGATGGTCAGCTCGACCACGCCGAGGTTCGGACCCAGGTGTCCCCCGGTCTTTGCAACTGATTGCACCAAGAATTGACGAATTTCCTCCGCCAGGCGATTGAGTTCCTGGTGGTTTAGATTCCGCAAATCGCGCGGCGAAGAAATCGTCGGCAATAGGCGCAGCGACATCAAGTCAGTGTTTTGCGCGCTTACGGGTTCAAGTTGGGACATAAAATCGTAAAACTCCTCATGAAGATACTGTCCCATTCTATCCAGTTTTTACGTTTTCTTTCATGTCGTGCCAGTTTGGAGCGGTGCCCAAGTAGCGGTTCGGCCGGTCGACCGTAAAAATAGCTCCCCGAACCGCCAGAGGGCAATTCGGGGAGCTATAAACGGTTGAACCGCTAACGCTTAGGCTTTCACCAGGTTACGCAGCACGTAACGCAAAATGCCATCGTTGCGGTAGTAGTCGGCTTCTCCGGGGGTGTCGATACGCACCACCGCATCAAACTCGACCTTGGAGCCGTCCGTCTTAGTGGCGCAGACTTTCACCGTCTCAGGAGTCTTACCTTCGTTCAAAGCAGTTACACCGCTGATGTCAAAGGTTTCCGTCCCGTCCAGACCCAGCGAGTCCGCGGACTGTCCCTCCGGGAACTGCAGCGGCAGGATACCCATCCCAATCAGATTGGAACGGTGAATACGCTCGAAGGACTGCGCGATAACGGCTTTCACACCCAGCAGTCGGGTGCCTTTTGCAGCCCAGTCACGACTCGAACCCGTACCGTACTCCTTGCCGCCCAGCACTACCAGCGGAATCCCGGCGGCCTGATAGTTCATGGAGGCGTCATAGACGTAGGCCTGAGGGCCGCCTTCCTGGGTAAAGTCGCGGGTGAAACCGCCCTCAACCCCGTCCAGCAGCTGGTTCTTAATACGGATGTTGGCAAACGTGCCGCGCATCATGACTTCGTGGTTGCCACGGCGCGAACCGTAGCTGTTGAAGTCCTTAGGCTGCACCCCGTTGCCGGTCAGGTACTGGCCAGCGGGAGTTTCGGGCTTGAAAGCGCCGGCCGGAGAGATGTGGTCGGTCGTGACGGAATCGCCCAGTTTCAGCAAAACCCTGGCTCCATGGATGTCCTGCACCGGTTCGGACTCCATCTTCATTCCGTCAAAGAACGGTGCCTTGCGCACATAGGTCGAGGCATCGTCCCAGGTGAAGCGGCTGCCTGCCGGAGTCGGCAGGGACTGCCAACGCTCATCACCGGCAAACACGTTTGCGTAATCCTTCGTGTACATGTCGCGGTTAATGGTTTCGTCGATAGTCCGTTGCACCTCGGCGGGGTCGGGCCAGATGTCTCGCAGGAACACGTCATTGCCGTTTTGATCATGCCCCAGGGGCTCCGTCTCAAAATCGAAGTCCATAGTACCGGCCAGGGCGTAGGCCACAACCAGCGGCGGAGAAGCCAGGTAGTTCATCTTAACGTCGGGGCTGATACGCCCCTCGAAGTTACGGTTACCCGACAGCACCGCTGTAACGGCCAGGTCGTTGTCGTTAATAACCTTGGAGATTTCAGACGGAACCGGACCGGAGTTACCGATGCAGGTCGCACAGCCGTAACCCACCAGGTTAAAGCCCAGCTCATCGAGGGGACCCCACAGACCGGCCTGGTCAAAGTAGTCCGTGACGACTTGGGAACCGGGAGCCACCGACGTCTTTACCCACGGCTTTGACTTCAGGCCCTTGGCACGAGCGTTGCGAGCCAGGATACCGGCCGCCATCATCACCGAGGGGTTGGAAGTGTTCGTGCAAGACGTGATGGAAGCAATGACCACGCGGCCATGATCCAGGTTGGTCTTGATGCCGTCAGCGGTGGTCAATTCCACGACCTTGTGCGCTTCAGGAGCGTAGGTGGTCACCAGGGTCTGCTCGAAGGTTTGCTTGGCTTCGCTCAACTTAATGCGATCTTGCGGACGCTTCGGACCGGCAATGGAAGGCACCACGGTGGACAGGTCGAGTTCCAGGTACTCCGAGTACTTGGGTTCGAAGCTCGGATCGTGCCACAAGCCCTGTTCCTTGGCGTAAGCCTCCACCAGTGCGCAACGTTCCTCGTCACGTCCGGTCAAGCGCAGGTAGTCCACAGTGACCTGGTCTATGGGGAAGATGGCTGCGGTCGAACCGAATTCGGGAGACATATTGCCGATGGTGGCGCGGTTAGCCAGCGGTACCTGCGTAACGCCCTCGCCATAGAACTCCACAAACTTGCCGACCACGCCGTGCTCGCGCAGCATCTGGGTGATGGTGAGCACCACGTCCGTAGCGGTAGCGGAGGCAGGGATGGACCCCTTGAGCTTGAAGCCAACCACGCGCGGAATCAGCATGGACACCGGCTGACCGAGCATAGCGGCCTCGGCTTCGATACCGCCGACGCCCCAGCCCAGCACGCCCAGACCGTTGACCATCGTGGTGTGGGAGTCGGTGCCGACGCAGGTGTCGGGGTAAGCCTGCACCGTACCGTCGGGCAGTTCTTTGGTGAACACGGAACGCGCCAGGTACTCAATGTTGACCTGGTGGATAATGCCGGTCCCCGGCGGCACCACGCGGAAGTTGTTAAAGGCACCCTGGCCCCAACGCAGGAACTTGTAACGTTCCGAGTTGCGTTCGTATTCCTTATCCGTGTTGAGTTTTAGCGCGTCAGGGCGGCCAAAGTAATCAATCTGGACCGAGTGGTCGATGACCATCTCTGCCGGAGCCAAGGGGTTAATTTTCTCCGGGTCTCCGCCCAGGTCCTTCACGGCCTCGCGCATGGTGGCCAAATCAACCACGCAGGGCACGCCGGTGAAGTCCTGCATCACCACGCGAGCCGGGGTGAACTGGATTTCCGTGTTGGGCTGCGCATCGGGATTCCACGCCGCCAGAGCCTTAATTTGGTCTGCAGTGATGTTGGCACCGTCTTCGTTACGCAACAGGTTTTCGCCCAAAATGCGCAGCGCGTAAGGAAGCTTTTTTAAGCCTTCCACGGCATCGAGAGAGAAAATCTCGTAAGATTTACCTCCCACCTGCAAAGTCTTGCGAGCATTTAAGCTGTTCAAACTGGCCATAAATAACCTCCTAAAGGGTGGCAACAACGCCACAAAGAATTTATCTCGATATCAAGATATATTTTATTTCGTCATTTCTCAACACACTAGGGGTTGCGCCGCGGACATTTTTCGCTGACCTGTCAGATACATTCTCCAAATAGGCTTCTACTTGGGGTTATAGGTTGCAAAATGGCTTGCCTCGTAACTGCGTCTCGAATTCACAAGGGCGTTGCGGGCCGATTTGTCGGTCCTCTTGCGTGGGCAATTCGCAAAACCTGCGTTGCACAAATGTCCCGGGCTCAAGCTCGACACGCCATAGACCAACTCAGAGAGAGCCCCCAATGGGTACCCAACAAAGACTACTTGCCAAAACCGTTGCGGGAGTATGAGCTTCGCCCAAGCCTCAGCATCCGGCGTGGCACTATGGCGACGTAACGAACACTAAAATGCTTGCAAATGTTTGACATATGCAATACAATTCTGCCAGAGGAGGAAAAACTCATGGCCAAAACCGCAAATATTAGTCTTCGTATAGAACCAGAAATAAAACACGAAGCGGATAAACTGTTCAGCAGCTTTGGTATCTCTGTCACCGATGCCATTAATATTTTCCTGCGCACCTCCATTATGGAGGGCGGGTTTCCGTTCGCTATCAAACAACCCCGGTATAACGCTGAAACTGAAGCAGCTATAACTGAAGCACGAGACATTATATCTGGCAAAGTTCAGACAAATTCCTATAACTCTGCAACAGAACTCTTCAAATCCTTAGATACAGACGGCTAATTCATGCTAGAACTTAAGACAACAGCACAATTTCGTAAAGATTACAAACGCATCAAAAAACGCGGTTACAATCTTTCTTTGCTCCAAGATGTGCTTGAGACACTCTGCGCAGAAAAGCCACTTGATGCAAACTACAAAGATCATGCACTGCTGGGTGCTTACAAAGGCTTCCGAGAATGCCATATTCAACCTGATTGGCTTTTGATTTACACGACTGATAAAGACAAACTTATATTAGTTGCTGCCCGCACAGGTAGTCACGCAGACTTGTTTAATATGTAAATCTAGTCATAAACGCAAAAATTACTATCTGAGCTACCCTTCACGCTAGGTTACGCCACCGTTGCGCTTGAACTCGGTAGCATCTCGGATTTCGTTAGAAAGCCCTCAACTGTCCAAAACGCACAGCTGACTTAGGTACTGACAAAAGACATTAATAAGGTAGCTAACGCTATGAAAACAGCCAAAAGGGCATAAGCGATGTTCGTATGGAACGCGCCCAGGGACCACAGCGCAACCAAGCAATAACCGTAAATTGCGGCCCAAAAAATCCCCAGAACGAAGTCGTGATTCCCTCGTAGAGTAAAAGTGTGCCAGCGTTTTGCAATCTGGGTTACCATCTTCACCAATATGGCTATCCACAGTACTAAGAATGCGACAACGGCGAACCACTCATCGCTGATTTTGTTTAGCAGTAGAGACAAACTGCTGCCCACGCCTACGGTAATAACTGCTCCCATTCCTGCGCCGAGGACGGTAAGGATTGCCATCAGCCGGGATTTTTCAGAGAGATTTTTCAGACGCAATGTTAGGTAAACGACTGCCGGAGTTTCGAACAGATAACCCAGGAAGTTTACCCAAATCACACTCATGAACACATGATGATTGATGTCCCAGGAAAGAACGCGTCCGTCCCAAATCCAGAACCCCCCGTTGAGTCGGATGGCGGCCACGTCCAGTAATAAATCCATCGAAACGACTAGCCAGCCAGTAAAAAGGCTGATTTCAAAACTGCTGTCGGAAAATTTCGTCGCGATTCTGAAACCGCAGACGGCCAACGCACCCCACATTAATCCACCAAATACAGGAAACTGATTGGGCGGCGCGCCGATGCTGAAAAAATAGTCGTTGCTGTAGTGATAGATATCCGTGGCTCTCACAGCCAGAATTTCAAGGATGAATCCCGCCATAGTCGCCGCAAGGAACAGACGCAGTTCCACCCGGTTGCGCTGCTTGGCAACGTCTCCCAGCAACAGAACAGTTAGCAGATAGCAAATAATTTCAAAGGCATTAATCCAGTTCACCGCACCTCCTAATCACCTTCATTGCACGGTAAACGAGCTCTTTATTCCCGATTTAACACCGTAAGGGTTTCCAGCCACAAACAAAATCTGTTATCGTTTAAGTGACTGTAAATATTCTTTTTGTTTCGGTGTAATGCGGTTACTTTCACGCGCTTTCTGTATTGCCTTATTGTGAGTCCGAGTATCTAACTGATGATCTTCGATGTATTCTATTGTCGCATCCCATTGCTTTGCCAAAGCGGTTGCAAAAAACCACGCAATCATCATATGAACATAATACTCTTTACTATGAACAGAAGCGGGTATTTCCAAATACTCAGGCTTAAAATCATCATCAAGAAAGTGCGACATCAATATCTCAATTCCAAAGCGGCAAGTATATGTCTTTTCCGATACGGACCATTCTTTAATTTTTTCCAAAAGCGCCGTTTTATTTTTCTTAAAACTCTTAGGATTCATAATATCGCAAACAGCCCAATTGTCTACGTAGGGCAGAAATTCATCGACAGCTGCTATACATGTATCATAGTCCATCATTTCAGAAAGAAGTAGTCCGTGGAGCATATTTTCATCATAGTATTTATGCGGCAAATCTTTCAGAAATTTATATGCTTCCGGTTCTTTGGCAAGCCTCTTGGCAAGCTTTCTGGCTTCCGGAACTCTGACCCCAATAAACAGTGACCTCGGAATACTCGGAGTCAAATTAGCCTGAAAATCCGCATATGAATTATCCTGTAACGCAAATAATTCTTCTTTGATATTCATTTTTCGTGTCCTCCCGACTATTTCCTGCAATTATGGTGAAAAGAACCACCGTCTCAACCCTTCTGCCGGAAACGGTATTTCCCTTTTCCGTGACCTAATACTGGTTCAATGATCCCCTTATCGATCAGTTCCTTCAGAAGATCCGATGCTCTGGACGACTTAATATCAATGGTACTCATCACATTAGACCGACCAAAGATTGTCTGACCGGGAAATGCCTCGCGGAGCTTCAGTATATGGCTCACAGTTTTGGGCTGGAATATCCCCTCAATGTCCGCTTTCAATTCTTCAATGTCCGGTTTTACCATTTCATTGAACGTTTCTCTGATATGCAATGTCCGGTTATGAAGCGGATGATTCTCGTTCAGCAGAAGGTTCCGTAAGAACAGGTCCAAAAATTCCGTCGTCTCATGAATGCCGTTTTTCAGGTCGTTATAGTTTGCACGGACGAGTGAATTGCGAAAATACCAGGCATTCTCTGCAAAGATGTCATTTGTCACATCAAAGCCGAGTGTCCGCAGGTACTTGATAAAGAAGACTGCCGTTGTCCTGGTATTACCCTCTTCGAAAACGTGGATCTGCCACAGTCTGGATACGAATACGGCAAGATGGCGGATGATTTCATCCATAGAAAGATTCTTGTAGGTAAACTTCTTTTCCTCCGAAAAATCGTAGTCCAAAGTCGCCCACAGCTCCGTAGCACTTCCATAAAGCACAGTCGCCCCGTCGAGCACCCATTCCTTCTTCGTGATGTTGTAATCTCGGATACGTCCAGCATGGGAATAGATGCCGGTAAATAGTTTCCTATGGATTGACAGGTATTCATTCGGAGTGAAGCTGAAGGCCTGCTCAGAAAGAAGCGCTGCAATTCGGGCAGAAACCTTATCCGCTTCTTCTGTGCGGTCGTCTGCGTCACGCGCAGGATTCTCTTCGTAATAACTCTGCAGGAGCGCATTGGCCTCCTCGAAGGATATCTCGCCTTCGATGTTCCGGACAGCAGTATGCACCAGATATTCCGATGTCTTCAGACCGTCAACCGCCTGCAGACCGATGGCTGTATGCCACGCATACCCCTTGTCTCGTTTGTTCGGCTCCGACTCTCTTATATATTCTTTGAACGGATCTTTGTTCATCCAACATCACCTGCTTATTGGGTATCTGTAAGTGCGCTAATAAGCTACACTCTTTTGCGACAATCCAATGTAATGCCGAAATCTAAATTCTTGGGACAACTTTTCCACAAGAAATGTCTCCCCACTTCCCGACCCTCCAATAATATAGATCTTCATCGTTCTCCTCAGTTCTCTTTACAAATTTTGAGTTATCGCGCTGACATCAAGGCCATCGTCTCCACGTGGCTGGTGTAGGGGAACAGGTCGAAGGCTCGCCAGGTCTTAACCCGGTAACCCATCTGGCGCATGGTTTCCAGGTCCCGCGCACAGCTAACCGGGTCGCAGGAAAACAGCGCCACCACATCCGGATTATTCTCACAAATCGCTCGTGCCACTGCTTTACCCAACCCCGAGCGCGGCGGATCAGCCACCACCAGCGTGCCTTCGCTGACCATCTCGCCCAGCGGCAATGAGCGTAACAACTGCGGGGAAACGTTGCCGCGCCGCACCTCAACCTGCTCGAAACCGGCCTTCGCCAAATTATAGGTAGCCGATTTCGTCGCCGGACCGTCGCCCTCGACCGTGGTCAAACGCCCTTTTGCACCCACGGCCTGAGCTAGGAACAGCGAAAACAACCCCGAACCGGAATACAGCTCCCACACGTCAAACCCCTCAACCCCACCGATGGCATCCAGGAGCGCCGCCACGAGGGTTGCGGGCGCTCGCCGGTCAGTCTGCCAAAACGACCCGGCAAAAATCCGGTACGTAAAAGTCCTATCCCCGACGCTGACCGTTTCTCGCACCCGCGACGTTGTCGGCTCGCCGTCCACGCTGAAAGTCTGGCCATCAACGAACAACACGGGCGCGGAACTTGACGGGGCAATGACCCGCAGACGGGTTCCCGGCGCAAATTCCCAATGCCGCCGGAACAAATCCAAGTCGACCAATTCGGGTACCATCAGCGGAAAAGAACGCACCGTATGGACATTGTGGGCCGCAGCTTCATACATCCCCAGTCCCCCGCCCTCGCTGACCGTAAAGCTCACGCGGGTGCGCCCAGGCTCAGGTCCCAACGATTCCACTTCCCAACCGGGATGAGCCTGGTCCAGCTGTTCCAGCAGTTCCGGGCTACCATTTCGCCGGATAGCGTCACGCACCACGTCACGCTTCCAGCGCAACTGGGCTGGATAGGCAACGTGTCCCAGTTCTACCCCGCCCAGGTCTTTTGCCTCTCCCTCGGGCCAGATGTGTGCGACCCGGTCCGCGCTGGCGGTTTTCACCTGCACGACTCGCCCATAGGCGACTTTGGAACGCTCCGAGGTAACCTCGACCTCGACAGTTTCGCCCGGCAGTCCTCCCCGCACCATAATGACTTTTCCTGATGCCAGACGGCCCACGCAATATCCGCCGTGAGCCGGCCCGCCCAGTTCGATTAGTTCAGTTTGCATAGAAATCCCTTCAAGCCGTCAAGGTGACCCAGGTAATCGTCACTCGTTCTAGGCGCGCCAAGTGGCGGGCATAAGTACGTTCAGCCGCGTTGTGCAGCCATCCCAGAGCCCTGCATTTCGGGACGTACCGCGGCAAATAGACCGAGATAGAGGTCAGAGGATCCATATCGAGTTTGGCGTTGAGGTATTTTTGAACCGACCCCAGGTGATTGCCGCCCTCGTCAGGAATCAGGGTCAGTGCAGCGGTGATTCCCAACTCCTGCCACTGGCGGCGGACCTCAGTTTCGTCCTCATCTGGTTCAAGCACGTGCACGACCTCGACATTAGGGTGGTGCGCGGCCCACGCGTAACGAATAGTTTTTAGGGCAGAGGCGTCAAAACGCGGCACCAGCACGAGGGCGAGAGTATGTTTCACCGGGGTTTCGGCGTGTTCGAGCTGCGACATTTTGTTTTGCACCCTCCGGTAATAGAAGTTGAGACAATAAATCAGCAATCCCAGTCCGGCCCAGACGGCCAGCACATAAAGTTCAAAAATGGAATTGAATGCCACCGAAACCACAATCAGGATAATCAGACTGATAATGACGCTGATGATGGCGATGCGGTAGTACCGCTTGGATTGGCGACGTTGCACATACGTTGCCCCTCTGTTGAATCGGGAACGCCACATGCGCATCCGGGCGACTTGGCCCAAGAAGCTGGAGATGGCCACGAAAGTCACCCAGGTCAGCGCTGCCACACCCATACGGCTGTGTACCGTCAGCGCCACCGCGAACGTAACGACCATGAACGTCAAAATCGAAGCCGAACGCCCTCGGCGCATCCAAGACACGGGAACCTGATGGACCGCCAGGTCGTGCCCGCTCAAATCCGTTAGCAAAGTGGAGACACTGGAGACATAGATATAGGCGCTGATGAGGCATCCCACCGCGAACAGAGACATGATCGGGACGACCAGCCACCCGTTCTTGTCCAGCAAAACCCTCAGCAATAAAGCTAAGTTGCCCGGCCCTTGAATGACCGTATCCAGGCGGGCCCAATGGAATCCGGCGACCGTAAAAGACAGATAGACCGTAGCGGCAAACATGGCGGCGGCGGAACCGCCCAGAACTCTGAACATGAGACCAGAAAGCGGCTGGCGGCTTTCGTTGCGGAACAGTGTCACCGCCGGGGTCACCGGAACCAGCAGCAGCGCTGCTACGGCAGCAGCTTTCCAACCGGACTGCAGGTTGGCATCGGCGACCGCGTTCTTGGCTTTCGTAGTGGAACTTAGCAGCTCCAACAAACCGGGCTTGGCTCCGTTACGCAGGTAGTGCCAAAAACCGTAGGCCAACAACAGGAAACCCACTACGAATATGACCAGGGTAAGCCACGGAATCGCCCTGCGGACAGGTTCGGGGAAAAACAGCGCCAGCAGCAGCAAGACGAAACCGGCAATGAGAATCCACACGCGAAAGTTTTCGGGCAAATCCGCGGAAACCACGATGAAGGTGGTAGCGGTAGAGACCAGGGCTGCTACGGCGATGACCATGGCCAGCAGCGAGGCCGCGGCGGTGAGAGCTCCGAGGAAAGACCCCAAGTAGGCTTGCACCAGGGCAGCCGTGGAATCTAAACGGTGGGTTTGCCCCAGGGAATACCCGTGGGCCAGCGTTGTTATCAACCCGGCTATCAGGACAAACGCCACAATCCACAGGGCCACCGCGGAAAAAATCGGTCCCGAATACGCAATCAGAGACGGAAAAACCGAGGCCGCAATGAGGGCTGGAAACCAAAATTTGGGTGCGAAGAAAGCCAGCTGGGTAAAGGTCTCCAGCCAACCCTCCTTCGGAGTCAGATTCTTCAGCACGTCTCAACTTTAGCTGCTCGGATTCAAACCGGAAAGAATTTCCCTCCCCAACCCGTGAAATGTAGCCGAATTTGTGCCTTTCAGGTTATGTTTTAAGAGTGCATTTTGTAATCATGGGCTGTGGCCGCGTCGGAACCACGCTGGCGAAAGCGATTGAGGACCGGGGACACACCCTGGCAATTATCGACAACAACACGGATTCTTTCCGCCGACTGTACAAGAATTTTCAAGGGCAAAAGCTGACTGGTGAAGGGTACGACCGCAATACACAGTTGCAGGCCGGTATCGAAGATGCCTACGCTTTTGCGGCGGTGGCTGATGATGACAATGCTAATATCCTGGCGGCACGCGTGGCCCGCGAGATTTATCACGTAAAGAAGGTGGTGGCGCGCATCTCCGATCCGCGGCGCGCCGAGGTTTATGAACGGTTGGGTATCCCCACCGTTGGCTCTGTGGATCGCACCGCCGCATTATTGCTGGCACGGGTGTTACCGCTACCCCCAGATGTCGTGTTTACTGAGGATACCGGGCACTTGAGCCTGTGCCGTGTTCCCGTGGGACCCAGCTGGGTCGGTCAGGAGGTTTCTGCTTTAGAGACTGAACTGGAAATTCGGGCCGCTTATGTGCTGCGTTTTTCTAAGGTGTTGATGGTTGAGGCCTCGACTGTGTTACAGGAAAACGACGAGTTGTTCTATTTTGTTTCCGAGTCTCAACGCGAAGCGGTGGCCTCCCGTTTGGCCCGGAATTTCGAGGAGTAAAGATGCTGATTGTTATTGCCGGGGCGGGCTCAATCGGCCGCTCCATCGCCAGGGAACTGCTAGCCAGGGGACATGAGGTCACAATCGCCGACTCGAGCCCCGAGGCGATGAAAGTTTCCTCCGTACCGGAAGCGAACTGGATTCTGGGAGACTTATCCACTCCCGAAACGATGGAGCAAGCGGGCGGGGCGCAAGCTGATGTGGTCGTCGCAACTACCGGCAATGACCAGGCTAATCTGGTCATTGCGCTGCTGGCCAAGACTCAGTTCGGGGTGCCCCGCGTGGTCGGACGGATTAATAATCCCAAGAACGAGTGGATGTTCAATGAGTCTTGGGGTGTGGACGTACCGATTTCTACTCCCCGGATGATGACTGCCCTGGTCGAGGAGGCTCTGAGCGTAGGTACCTTGGTGCCGATTTTCCGGTTCTTCAACTCTCGCAACGGATTGTTCTCGATAGTCCTTTCCGCTGATTCTCCGGTCTTGGGCAGGCCCGCGGGCGAGCTGGAGTGGCCGATGGGGGTTTTGTTGACCGCGGTTATTCAAGACGGGAAAGCGCTGGCTCCCCACGAGGTCGCGAGCTTACACGCCTCGGATCAGTTGCTGTTCCTGTTCCCCGAGCAAAATGAAGATACCGTTGAACAGGTCGGAAAACTATTGACGGCCGCGGATACCACGGATTCAGCTAGCACTGTCGGGGGCATCGGCCTTACCGGTGTCGGGGGTGTCGATGTCGGGAAGGCCGGAGTCGAGGAACTTCCCGTGGGTGCGGCGCAGCAGGAGCCAGCTGAGGTAGAGCGCCAAAGCGAATAGCGGCAAGCCCAACAAAATTTGGAAAGTTCCCAGCCAGGGTACGTTTCCAAGCAGGTAGAGAGGCGTTTTTACAGCCAGACGAAGCAGGAAAACGCCCAGCCAGATGATGGTCACAGCGTAGTATGCTTGCTTATCCGCTTTCAGTCTCGGATCTGTCCGCCAGCTCAAACCTTGGGAGCGAAACCACCCGACCAACAGACCGATAACGGGAAAACGCACCAGAATCGACACCAGAATCACGCTGGCATAAACCGCGTTAATTATCAGGCTCATCAAAAAGTAGTTCTCGCCTTTGCCGCTGAACATGGCCCAGAGCACACCGATGATGACGACCCAGAATCCCGCAAACGCCTGCATAATCGAGGAATGCCCAATGAGCCGCGCGATAATCAAGCCCACGGCAAATCCCAGGGAAACCGCCCCGGCCTTCATGACATCCCAGCCAGCCACGAACGCCACCACGAATACCAGCGTGGGCCCGATGGACTCGACTATGCCGCGCCACCCTCCTACCGCTTGGCGCAGGGAGAATTCTTCGGCGTCCAGTCTGCCCCCCATGTTTCGACCCAGGGCATCCTTGAAATCGTTGAGTCCGGCTGTAACCGATTCCTGGTCTTTTTCCTCGCTCATTTGTCTCCCAAGAGGTGATAATCCGGGTTTATCAGTTCCACCCCGTCCTCGCCCTGCAGCGGGATTCCACACACTTGCAGGCGACGTCCCAAGGTTACTCCGGGAACTTCCATCCTTCCTAGCCAGCGCACGTTGATGAACCCTCCTGCGGTCTCCAAGCAAATCCGGAAAGACGGCACGTCAGAGGGAGGCAGGAAAGACCTGGAAAGCACGGTGCCGACCCGGGTTATCTGTTGACGCGGTGACATGGTGAACTCGCTTTGTTTGCACTGCGGCTAGGCCTGCTGATCGCGCAGAGCCGCCAGCTGACGAGCCAAGTCATCGGGCAAAACCACGGGAATGACCGAGCGGGGGCTCATCGGCCGGGAACCACGCACCACCACGACCTGACGGACAGCCTGTTCCAGGGCTTGCAAATCCGGGTCATCGGCTTGCACCATGCCGTTAAAGACCAGGCGCACAAACCAGTTCGGGCCGTCCACTCCGCAATAGCGAACCTGCACGCGCCCCCGGTTGCCTTGGGCGTCTTGCGCCGCTAACTGTACGAACAGTTCTGTGCCGAAACTGCCCTCGCGTTCGTCACAAGTGTTGCCCGCCGCGGTAGTTTCTCCGCGTACCTGCGCACGCAGCTCGGGCCATAAGCGTTTCGACTTTGGTGCGGCTACCGCCAGCAGCTCTACCGCCGCCTTGCCAATCTGCATGGTCAGAGAGCCAAAAGTTTTTTCGTCCAGCGGGGATTCGGGATGAACCGCCAACCCAGGAATCTGGGGCAGCAAGAACACTCCAAAGTCCGCATACTGGGAGGTGTCCTGGTCACCAAGTTGTTTGACGTCCAGGGGTCCTGCGGGTTGTTCTTTCGTCTCCGGCGCATCGGACGCGGTCGACACCGAGGCGGATGTATCCGTTTTTACCTCGCTGGCGGAATCGTCATCGAGCTCGCTGGGGGCTTTATCCGTTTTGCGTTTCTTAGATAACAGTCCCATCAGGCTACACCCGCACAATCCATGCACACCGGCTGGCCGTTTTCTTCCCCGGCCAGCTGGGATGCATGATGCACAATAAAGCATTGCGAACACACGAATTCGTCGTCTTGCTTGGGGACTACGCGAACTGAGAGTTCTTCATTAGAAAGATCCGCGCCAGGCAACTCGAAGGAATCCGCAGCTTCATTTTCGTCCTCGTCAACGGAAGCATCTTCGGAATTTTTTCGCTGAGTTTTTAACTCCTCGAGAGATTCCTCCGGGTTTTCCTCGTCTCGCTTGCGCGGGGCATCGTAATCGGTAGCCATTGCACTCCCTTAAAATAATAGTTTTGGTGCGTCGCGATATTAGCACTACTTTAAGAAAATTGCGACCTCTCGGCAACGCTACGGCGGGTTGACGTGAAAACTGCCTACGATTTTGGCAATGTTTAGTTTAGGAGGAAATATGCGCAGTCTTTCTTTGCTTGGAATTCACACTGACGGCGAACACCTTGTCTTGGTTGACACAGACGGTGAGCGCTTCCTTTTACCCCTCGATGAAGAGCTGCGCTCCATTGTGCGCCAACAACGCCGGAAAGTGGTGGCGGCCCTGTCTGCCTCAGACACTCAGGACTTGCGTCCGAAAGACATCCAAACCTTGATTCGCGGCGGCGCCACCGCCCAAGAAGTCGCCACCAGCGCCGGTCTGGACTTGGATCAGGTCAAACGCTACGAAGCTCCGGTTATGGCAGAGCGGATTTATGCCGCCCGTCAGGCTCAAGAAACTCGTGTAGCTCCGGACAAAGACGCTCCGGCATTGGGCGAACTGGTGATAGACCGCTTGGCCACCCGCGGGGTCAGCCCATCTTCCCTAATTTGGGATGCTACTCGGCAGCCCGGCGAAAATTGGCTGGTCCACCTGGAGTTTGTGCAGGATGCCAAAGCGCTGGAGGCGAACTGGGACTTTGACCACGAAAACCACACGTTGACGGCGTTGGATGAACAGGCGCGCTGGCTGACAGAGACAGCCACCCCGGCCGGTTCGGACGCTCTGTTGAGCCGGGGACATTTCCATTTCGGTTCCACCCCAGAGGCCGAGGCCTCCCCCACCACGGCTACGAAACCCGTCCCGGCACAGTCTGCGGAAACCAGCGCTACCGAAGCCTTGCTAGATGAGCTCAATGCCGCCCGGGGAACCCGTCTTTCCGTAGTGACCGGCGATGAAGAGGACGATGTTTCCGCGATGGAGGCAGCTATTGCCTCCGGATTTTCCCCCGATGCTGAGGCCGCTCCGCCAGCCGCCCCCGCCTCGGATGCCTCCTCAATCCAGGCTGACGCAGACGTTCTCCCCCTCGATGCCACGAAGCGCCAGTCCTCCAAAGCTGCTCAGCCGCCCGCGCAGCCCACAGAAACCGGTGTCCTGCCGGGGATGGAAGATTTGCAGCCGAATCCGGCTTCAGCCCCCGCCGACAGCGGTAAACACACCGCGCGCCGGGGACGTGCTGCCATGCCCTCATGGGACGAAATTTTATTCGGCTCTAAAGCCGACTGAGAGAGACTCTCAGCTGCAATAACGCAGCATCGGGACGCGCATTTCCTGTTCGCTCAGGCCTCCGTGCAGGCCTTTCATCTGGAATACCTGACTTTTGAAAAAGCGTGAATCCAAGGTCTGACCTGTCCCCGCAGCGAATATCACCACATCTCCCAACAGTTCCCCCCGGCGCACCGGCGTACCGTTATAGGTGGCAAATAAGGCTTCAGTCTCGCCGCGATTTAAGACTTTGGCTGGCCCCAGCAGCGTCTGCAGACTAACTTGCAGCGCCGCGGCAGCTCCCGGTTTGGCGTGGACATGCAAGGCGCGTCCCTCTCCGCTGGCATCCGCAATGAATTCTGCCGCCGCAGTGTTTGCCAAATCCACGGTGACCTCCGGGGACGTGTTTAACATGCCGTGGTCCGCGGTAACGATGACCCTCACCCCAGGAGTCAGACTGTCTAGCATGATTCCAATGGCGCGATCAGCCTTTTCCAGGTTTTTCACCCACTTATCCGACCCCACCCCGTAACCGTGTCCGGCATGGTCGACTTCTGCCATATAGAAATATGTCAGTCCGCCCTGCTTGGACACAGTTGCGGCGTCACGGGCTCGCGCATCCAAGTTTTCTGAAGGCACATATGTGGCGCCCCGCAGAGCAGCTCGCGTCAGTCCACCGCCGATAAATTTTTTCGGCCCCAACGCGAAAGCCGGAATTTTCGCCGCGTTGAGGCGTTCAAACCAAGTCGGTTCGGTTTGGAATTCCTCCACCCTTCCCGGGTACTCCTCGAAAGTAATCAAGCTGAATTTCGCCCGCGCTACCGGGTCTATCAGCTGATAGGACAACATATTGTGCCGTCCGGGGGCCAGCCCGGTCAGGGTGGAAGTAATGGCGGCTGCGGTAGTGGAGGGGCACACGCTGCGGCCGGTGAGAGGCTGCCCTGAGGCGGCGGCGTTTTTTATCAAAGCGCGTAAGTTCGGCGCGTGTCCCAAATATTCGTTCAGGTTCCACCACCCCAGTCCGTCAATCAACACGAGGACGATTGGGGCGCCAGCGAGGCCGACAGCCGCATCGGGTTCCATAGGCACCTGGGGCAAGGGAGACCAACCGGCAGCCGCGAACTCGCTTTCCAGCAGGGCATCGAGGCATAAATCAGGATCGTTCGCAGCCATGATTTCGGTGTGAAATTCCGTCTCGCTCACCCTTCCATTCAATCATTTCCGGCCTCGCCGGTGTGGCAAGCGGCGTAAGAGCTGGAAACTTCGTAAGAATTGGTGTCATGTCTGACTCCTCCCTCGAACGCATCCAAGACATCGACATTAACGAGGAAATGGAGCACTCCTTCCTGGAATATGCCTATTCAGTCATTCACGCGCGCGCCCTGCCCGATGCGAAAGACGGGCTGAAACCGGTCCAGCGCCGCATCCTGTTCCAGATGAAACAGATGGGCTTGACCCCGGACAAAGGACACGTGAAGTCGCAGCGCGTCGTTGGCGACGTCATGGGCAAACTGCACCCGCACGGAGACTCAGCCATCTACGATGCCCTGGTGCGTCTGGCGCAGCCTTTCACCATGCGTGTGCCGCTTATCGATGGTCACGGCAACTTTGGTTCGCTGGATGACGGTCCTGCCGCCGCGCGCTACACCGAGGCTCGTCTGGCTCCCGCCGCCCTGGCTCTGGTGGACGACTTGGACGAGGACGTTGTCGACTTTGTGCCGAACTATGATAATCAGCTGACCCAGCCCGCGGTACTCCCCGCTGCTTTCCCGAACCTGCTGGTCAACGGCGCTAACGGTATCGCGGTAGGCATGGCCACCAATATTCCGCCCCACAATGTAGGTGAAACCATCAACGCCGCCATCTACCTGCTGGATCATCCGCAAGCCGATACCGCGGAACTGATGAAGTATTGCCCCGGCCCGGACCTTCCCGGCGGCGGAATTATTGTGGGCTTGGACGGAATCCGCGAAGCCTACGAAACCGGGAGAGGTATCTTCACCACCCGTGCGCGGGCCACAATCGAGCAGGTCACGGCGCGCAAGCGCGGCATCGTCATTACCGAACTGCCTTACCAGGTCGGCCCCGAAAGGGTCGCGGAAAAGCTGAAAGAAACCGTCAGCTCCGGCAAAGTCAAAGGCGTTTCGGGCTGGCAGGATTTGTCCGACCGGACTCACGGAATGCGCTTGGTAGTCGAAGTCAAGAACGGTTTTCATCCCGAAGCTGTGCTGGCTTCGCTGTACAAGTACACTCCTCTGCAGGAGTCTTTCGGCATCAATACCGTCGCCCTGGTCGATGGTCAGCCGCGCACGCTGGGTCTGAAAGCAGCGCTGCAGGTGTTCGTCGATCACCGTGTTGAGGTCACGCGCCGGCGCAGCGAATTCCGCCTAAAGAAAAAGCAGGAACGCCTGCATCTGGTCGATGGATTGCTCATTGCCGTGCTGAACCTGGATGAAGTCATCGAGGTCATTCGGACCTCCGATGATTCCACCGCCGCCCGCCAACGTTTGATGGCGGTATTCGATTTGTCCGAAGCCCAGGCGGAGTTCATTCTGGAGCTGCGGTTGCGCCGTTTGACCAAGTTTTCCCGGCTGGAACTGGAGGCGGAAGCTGACGAGCTGCGCCAAGCGATTGCCGAGCTAGAACAGATTTTGGCCTCCACGGAAAAACTGCATGACGTGGTGCGAACTGATTTGCGTCAGACTGCCGCGAAGCTGTCCACGCCGCGGCGTACCGTGTTGATGGAAGAGGACGGTTCGGCGGTGGCGGCGTCTGAAGATGCCGCGCTGCCAGTTCTGGGGGCGATGACGGTTACGGATGTGCCCCTGGAGGTTCCCGATGTGCCGTGCCGGATTGTCCTGGGTGCCGACGGGCGGGCTATCCGCTTGGCTCATACCGGTCCCGTGACGCGCTTAGAGGGATTCAACAGCACAATCGCCGGCTCTATCCTGACCCATACACGCGGGTCTTTCGGTGTCGTCACCTCATCGGGTTTTGTGGTGCGTCTGGACGTGTTGAATCTTCCTCCGGGGGAAAAGTCCCCGCTGGCGAGCTCTGCCAGCTCCGGCGATGTCGGGTCCACAGATTCTGCTCAGATGGCTAGCGGGGAGGCCAACGTTGCGGAGATCCTCGCAGAAAGCGCACCACCCTGGTCTTTTGACGGCGCTCCGCAGCTGTCAGCCGCAGCTCGATTAGAGGATGGGGAAACCGTGGTTGGCATCCTCACCTTGGATGAAGATGAAACGGTGGGAATGATGACCGAACAGGGCATCGTGAAGCGGATGCGGCCGGACTACCCCAGTACCCAAAACCGTTTCACCATCATCAATCTGGAAGGCACGGACCAGCTGGTCTACGCCGGAGCTTGCCCCGACGACGCCCAAATCGTGATGATTTCAACGGATGCTCAGCTATTGCGCACCCCGGCAAATAAAGTTCGTCCCCAAGGCCGCAACGCGGGCGGGGTCGCGGGCATGAGCCTGAAAGACCATACGCAGGTCATAGCCGGAGCTATCGTGCCTGATGAACTGGTCGCGGCCACCACCGTGGCTACCGTCGCCGCCATCATGAACGCCATGCCCGGAGCCAATCAAAGCTCCATTAAACTCACGCCTTTGGATCGCTATCCCGTGAAGGGCCGGGGCGCACAAGGGGTGCGGGTGCAGCGTTTCCTCAAGGGCGAGTACGCGCTCGATATGGCCTTTATCGGTCCGGATCCGATACATGGCGTAGATGCCAAAGGAAAGCCGGTCAAGCTGCCGGAACTGGATGAACGCCGCGACGGTTCCGGCTCGAACTTAAAAACCAACATTGCCTATTTCGGTTGATACCGGATTTTAATATATTTCCTTTTCGGTCTGGCGGAATCCGCCGAAGGCGGTGCGTTACGCTCGCGACGGGGTTTAGAGAACCTTAACCCCCGTATTTCTCTCTTTTTCTAGTCGGCAACGCGGCGGCTGACTGACGGTTCATCTGGGCGACTTCTTCGCGTAAGACTGTGGGGTCCACGGGTTTTTGTTCCTCAGCAGGCAGGTTTACCACCCACTCGGTCGAGCCTCCCGTAACTTCATACCCAAAATCAGTATAAAGTTTTGCGACTTCAGTCGGGTTTTCTTGATCCAACCCCACCGCCGCGAACTGCATGCCTGATCCCTGGTAAGCCGCAATGGCGTGTGATAGTAGTGCCGCGGCTACCTGTGTTTCCGCATAATCGGGCAGGACTCCCAGGATTTCGGTATAGCCTTGGGTGAAACCCATCGCCTCCCAATCCTGCTCGTAGCGAGCGGAAAGCAGATAACCCGCGACCTCAGCGACATCGCTGGATTTGTCCAAGGCGATAAAAGACCACTGCGGAGCAAAGAAAGGCCGATTCGACTGCCACGTCTGCATGTCTTGGGCGGGAGCCCCCGTCGCCAGAGCCATCAGCTCATTGTGAGCACGGCGCACATGGTCATCGAAATCCGCAGACCACGGGATAATTTCCAGATACTGGCCGGGTGCCACCAGTTCCCCCGGGGCTGCCAAATCTCGGCGCAGTTCCAGGTAAGTATGGGCGGGCTGAAAACCATTTTCCTGCAGTTGGTGCGCCGCATCGCTCGCCGCTCGATCCACGAAACACACAATCTGGGCCGGTCGCGGCTTTTCCGCCAGCATGGCGTGAGCGGTTTGAACTTCCCATTGGAAAATGATGGAACCAACTCCGCGATTCCGCCAACTCGCCTCCACGCCCCCGGAGCAAACCGCCTGGAATCCATCGGTTTCCTCGACACGCACGATGGCGTAGGCGACCATCCGCGAATCCTGATCCCAGGCGCTCAGGCCACAAAAATCGGATTGAAAAATCGAATCAACTTCTGCCTGCGAAGTGCGATAGGGCGGATTGTCGATACGTTCCATATCGACTATGAGCCGCATCAGGTCCCGCTTATGCGCGACTTCCAGCGGTTTCCAGGTGATTCCTGGAGTGGCGGCTGGATACGCAAAAAGTTGAGCCAAATCTCTCCCTCGCTTGTTAGGAGCCGTTGCCGTGAGCTTGGTTAATGTGACCGGTGAAAAAACCGCATATCAACCTGGGGCTTATCTGACGATTCTAGGCGTCAATCATCTCGGCGTCCAACTTGGAGGCTCCCTCGATGATGAATTCCCGCCGCGGCGGCACCGCCGAACCCATCAACAGTTCAAAGACTTCTTCCGCCCGGTTGACAGCGGTTTCATCGCTTAAACGGATTCTCCGCAGCGTGCGATGTACCGGATCCATGGTCGTTTCCGCCAGCTGGTCGGCATCCATTTCGCCCAGGCCCTTGTAGCGCTGGATTGGTTCCTTATAGGTTCGCCCGGTTCGTTCCAGTTTCCCCAGTTCCTTATGGAGCTGTTCCTCGGAATAGGTGTAGCGGAACTCGCCCGGCGTCTTGCCTTTCGCGTTGACCTGAATCCGGTGCAGCGGCGGAACGGCCGCAAAAACCCGACCTGCGGCAATCATGGGCCGCATATAGCGGAAGAACAGGGTCAACAGCAACGTGCGGATATGTGCCCCGTCCACGTCCGCATCCGTCATCATGATGACTTTGCCGTACCGGGCTTGTGAAATGTCAAAAGTGCGCCCCGACCCGGCCCCGAGAACCTGGATAATCGCCGCGCACTCCGCGTTCGCCAGCATCTGGGCGGTTCCGGTCTTTTGCACGTTGAGGATTTTGCCGCGAATCGGGAACAGGGCTTGAAATTCGGAGTTCCGGGCGGCTTTCGCGGTGCCGAGCGCGGAATCGCCCTCCACGATAAACAGCTCGGATTTCTCGACGTCGTCGCTGCGGCAATCCACAAGTTTCGTCGGAAGGGTCGAGGTTTCCAGCGCGTTTTTCCGCCGCGTGATTTCTTTGGACAGCCGGGCGGACAGGCGCGAACGCATCTCGGCTACGATTTTGTCCAGAAGGGCGGAAACTTGGTTCTTGTCCTCGCGTTTCCGGGAATTCAGCTTCGATTCGAGGCCCTCAGTCACGACTTTGGTCACAATCGGCTTGACTTTAGCACTGCCCAGGGCTTCTTTCGTCTGCCCTTCGAATTCGGGTTCGGGCAGGCGCACGGTGATGATGGCGGTCATGCCCGCCAGAATGTCCTCTTTCTCGATTTTCGATTCTTTACTGCCCAGTTTCAGGCGCCGCGAGTTGGCTTGGATTGCCGCGCGTAGGGTTTTCACCAGTCCCGCCTCAAATCCGGCCAGGTGCGTGCCGCCGACCGGGGTCTCGATAATGTTCACGTAGCTTTGTTCCACGGTGTCATAGCCCACTCCCCAGCGCAGCGCCACGTCGACCTCGCAGGTGCGTTCCATCTCTTTAGGCTCCAGGTGACCCGTCTTTTGGTTCGGCACTTGCACAATCTCCGTAAAGGTACCGCTCCCCTGCAACTGCCAGGTGTCGGTGATGGCCCGGTCCGGCGCGAGATAGTCCACAAAGTCGACCGTACCGCCCTTGTGCAAGAACGTGTCGGTGAGAGTTTCCTCCCCGCGCAAGTCGGTGACGGTGATGGCTAGGCCGGGAACTAGGAACGAGGTTTTGCGCGCCCGGTTGGACAGGTCCTCGTAACTGAAGTCAACGTCCTTGGGGAAAATCTGATAATCCGCCCAGAACCGTACCCGCGTCCCGGTGATACCTTTCTTAACCTTGCCGAGTTTCGTCAACTTGGAGGAATCCTCGAAAGGCCGGAAAGCGTTGTTGGGGTTCAGTTCCCCCGTGTCACTGAACACCCCGGGTTCGCCCCGGCGAAACTGCAGACCGTGAGTGTAACCGCCCCGGTCTACCGCCACGTCCATACGGGCCGACAGGGCGTTGACCACCGAGGCCCCCACCCCGTGCAAGCCACCCGCGACCTTGTACAGTCCGGCATCGAACTTGCCGCCCGCGTGCAGTTTTGTGTACACGACTTCCACACCGCTCAAGCCCGTGCCGGGCACTTCGTCGATCGGCACCCCACGTCCGTTGTCGCGCACTTCCGCCGAATGGTCGGGATAAAGCACGACTTCGATGTGGTCGCAGAACCCCGCCAAGGCTTCATCAACCGAGTTGTCGATGATTTCCCACAGGCAGTGCATGAGTCCGCGCCTGTCGGTCGAGCCGATATACATAGCGGGACGCTTGCGCACCGCCTCCAGCCCCTCCAAGACGGAAAGGTGGTGGGCGGAGTAATCAGAGACATCTTTTGCTGTAACCACGGGCTATATCCTATGCGTAGCGGCGCCGCGGTTCAGGTTGCCTTGCCGAGCTTCCCGCTTTTTGCCCCCGCGTCCCCGGTTTTCACGCTGTGTCGCCACAGTAAACCGCTGGTAGACTAAAACGCTGATAACACATGAAAACACACGACACAGGAGGCGTCACCTTTGGAGCTGAAGGTTAAGACTTTTGCGCAACTTACTAACACGGAACTGTATGCAATCTTGAAACTGCGGGTGGATGTTTTCGTAGTCGAACAGGCTTGCCCGTACCCGGAAATTGATGGGCGCGATGAGGGTTCTCTGCACGTGTGGTTGGAAGAGGACGGCGAAATTCTGGCTTACCTGCGTGTTTTGGACCGCGGCGTGGAGAGCGAATATGTCGCGATTGGCCGCGTCATTGCCGCACGCCGCCGCCAGGGTCTGGGTTCAGAAATCATGAAAGCGGGAATACGCGTGGCTCAAGAGCGTTTCCACGCTGAAGCCATCTATCTGGAGGGACAGGTCTATGCCCAGGGGTTCTATGAAAACCTCGGGTTCCGCCAGATTTCCGAGCCCTACTTGGAGGACAACATCCCCCACATCAAGATGCTGCGCGAGTCTGACCCGAGCTAAACACCGCCCAAATTCAGAATCTTTCCATCCGTGAGCAACGGCTGGGCGTCATCCAAGCCGCCACCGGCTTCACCGACACACTGTTCACCACCAGCGAACACCACAGTTTTTGCCCAGTTTTACGCCCCGAGGTTTCCGACCGGCAGGCTTAAACCTATTAATTTGCGTCGGCGTGCCATATATGGCACACCGACGCGTTTAAATAGTTTTTATCCCAACTCTTTAGAGAGTCTCAGGGCAATCTCAGCGTGGATAACTAGGGAGATTTGCCGGGTAGCTGCCAATAATGGCAGCTACAGCCCAAATCCCACCCTTTACCACCAAACGCGACCCGGACCGGGGTGCCAGGCGCGACCGGAGCAGGGGGGAGACTCAGCGAGAGGCTGGGGGGTGAGCGTTTTGCGACAATAGTCACGCAAAACGCGAGGGGGTACTCCCCCTTCCGCCTCTCGCGAGCGCCCCCGCGACGAAGCGCCCCCCACTAAAACCGATACGCCATTACCGCGATAGTTCACTCGCTAACAGGAGGCGCTATTAGTTCAAGTAATCGCGCAAAGATTGAGAACGAGCCGGGTGGCGCAGCTTGGACATTGTCTTGGCCTCAATCTGGCGGATACGCTCGCGGGTGACCCCGTAGCGGCGCCCGATTTCGTCCAAGGTCTTGGGCTGACCGTCTTTGAGGCCGAAACGCATGGCAATCACGCCGGATTCCCGTTCGCTCAACGTGTCCAAAACGCGCTGCAGCTGTTCTTGGAGCATCATAAAGCTGACCGCATCGGCAGGTACCACCGCTTCGGAATCTTCAATCAAATCCCCGAATTCGGAGTCTCCGTCCTCACCCAGCGGGGTGTGCAGGGAAATCGGCTCGCGACCGTATTTCTGGACTTCCACGACCTTTTCCGGGGTCATCTCAAGTTCTTGTGCCAGCTCGTCAGGGGTGGGTTCGCGTCCCAGATCCTGCAGCATTTGGCGCTGCACCCGCGCCAGCTTATTGATGACTTCCACCATGTGTACGGGGATACGAATCGTGCGCGCCTGGTCCGCCATCGCGCGGGTTATGGCCTGACGGATCCACCAGGTGGCGTAGGTCGAGAACTTGTAGCCCTTGGAATAATCAAACTTTTCCACTGCGCGAATCAGGCCCAGGTTGCCCTCTTGAATCAAGTCAAGGAACAACATACCGCGACCGGTATATTTCTTTGCCAGGGCTACTACCAGGCGCAGGTTCGCTTCCAGCAGGTGGTTCTTGGCCATTTGCCCGTCTTGAACCACATAGTGCAGTTCCCGAATCTCTTTCGGAGTCATGGTTTCCTGCTTGGTTTTCAACAGGTGTTCCGCGTAGAGTCCAGCCTCAATTCGCTTGGACAGGTCCACTTCCTGTTCCGCGTTCAGCAGCGCGACCTTACCAATTTGCTTCAGGTAATCCTTAACCGGATCGGAAGTCGCCCCAGCTACGGTAACTTTTTGAGCCGGCTCGTCCGCATCGTCTTTTTCTGAAAGGGTGTATTCCGCACTCGTCGAGTTTTTAGTTTTAGAATCCTGCTTGGCGTCGCTGTCTTTCGACTTGTCCTCGCGGGAAGTGTCCTCATCCTCGGTTTCTTCAGCGTCTTCTTCGCTGTCTGAGTCTTCTTCCTCGTCAGTCTCGTCGTCGTCCTCGAGGTTTTCTAAGTCCTCATCCGCGATTTCCGGGTCTTCCAGTTCGCCTTCATCAGGTTCGTTGTCTTTGTCTTCGACTTCTTCCTCGATTTCGTCCTCAGGGTCTAGCGCCTGAGTTTTTACAGACTCTTCGGGTAATTCTTGATCTGTTACTGACTTCTTCCGCTTCGCTCCTGTGCCAGCCGCTGTGGCGCTTGCCTTGGTGGCCCGGGTTTTACGGGCGGTACTCTGTTTATTCGCTGCCTGCTTGGTCCCGGCTTTCGCGGTTGTTTTAGCAGCAGAGCGCGCGCTGGCTTTCGGTGTCGTTTTCTCGCCAGATTTTGCACTAGCCTTGGTGGTCGCTTTGGCCGTAGTCTTCGTGGAGGTCTTAGCAGCCGGTTTAGAGGTAGTTTTCGCAGAAGTTTTCGTGCCAGTCTTTGCACTGGTTTTCGCAGTAGTCTTGGTGGCTTTCGCTGCGGTGCTCCGGTTTCCGGTCGTGGCCTTGGCTTTCGTCGAAGACTTGCCGGTTGATTTCGTATCCGACCGTGTCGTCGAGGCTTTCTGTCCTGCCGCAGACCTGGTGGTGGCTTTTCTAGTAGTGGAACCAGCCTTGTTAGCTGCCGCTGATTTACCGGCAGTCTTACGAGTGGTGGAAGTGCTGGTTTCGCCTTGATTTTCAATAGGCTTTTCGCTGGTAGACACCGAGAACCTTTCGCATTGAGGATTTGTTTCAAAACGTACAAGGCACAATTATAATTTCATACTAACAAAATTGCTCATGACATGGTAAATTTGGGTCATGCTCGAGGAGATTTCCCTAATAGCTGACGTGCGCTCTGAGGTCAGCGCCCGCCTCACTGAACCGTGGAAATATTGCACCAGCAAAGCCTTAACTATCACCCAACTTGACGAATTCTCTGGTCCCACTATCGGCCTACTCGCTCGCGGTAAGCGTTTCCGGGCTATCGCCGCCTACATGGGGTGGATTAGCGCCGCTGGCCCTCTCAAAACGGATGAAATTCCCGACCAACTTCTGGACCTGGGCACCAGCCTCGAGCTTTTCCAGGCTTCGGCCCTAGTTCACGATGACATTATTGACGATGCCATCAAACGCCGTGGCCTGCCTTCCGCACAAATCGCATTTATGACTTCTTTCCCCATGGGTGGACCTCGTTTCGGCGACTCCGCCGCTATTCTGTGGGGTGATTTGCTCTATGCGGCAGCGAACTCTTACTTTTCCCAAGCTATCAGCACGCTCTCTACGGAAAATGCGCGCCGAGCCAGCAATCTCTACGTTTCGATGCAAGCCGAAGTCGCCTACGGACAGTTCCTCGACCTTTCCGCTGAGACTCGCGAGATTTCCCCCGATATGCCCCCATCTCGGGACGCGGCTATGGAAATCATCAAGCACAAGACCGCGCGTTATTCCGTGGTGATACCGCTGTTGTTGGGGGCGGCGTTGCGCGGTGCCAGTGATTCCCTGATGGAACAGTTGGAAGGGTTTGCCACTCCCCTGGGGGTGGCTTACCAGTTGCGCGATGATGATTTGGGAATTTTCGGCGATCAAGAACTGACCGGGAAACCAGCAGGCGATGATATTCGTTCCGGCAAACGCACCGCACAGCTCGCCCTCGCTTGGGAAATGACTGATGACCAGGGACGGGACTACTTGATGCGCTATTGGGGAGCGCCAGACTTAACTCCGCCCATAATTGACAATATTTGCGCCATCATCACCGGTTCCGGAGCTCGTCGCGCCATTTCGGATTTGATGAATGAACATCTGGAACAATCCCAGAGATTCCTTGATGCCATGCCGTGCGATGCGGAAGTGAAACGGCAACTTGCAGACTTCGGTTCCTCCCTGGTGAACCGCGCTAACTAGAGAGCCAGTGCCCCAGCCACTCGGCGCACAGCTTTCTTGCGCCCCTCCCGCAGAGCATTTAGCGGGGTGTCCCCCAAACTGTCATCCTCGCTCAACATCCAGTTCATCGCTTCGGCATCACTGAACCCGCCGTCACGCAGCAGGATTAGGGTGCCCCGCAGAACCTCCAGCGGACCGCGGTAGTCCCCCTCAGACTCGGCAGCCACCAGGAAAACCTGGGGAATGCGCAACTTTCCGTCCTCTGGGGAAGGCAGGGCCAGCAGGGATACATCTTTCAGCCAGGAGCGAATAGCCTTCGCTTCCACGCCCAGATAAGCCGCCGCTTCACTGATAGTCAGCCAGCTAAATTCCTTCCAGATATCACTCACAATGCAAAACTAATGCAAAAAGCGGCGCGTCACGGGGAGGGACACAGAAATACCGGACAATTTAACCTAGACTTTTGGGCGTGAGTGACGAAGAAAAGGAAAATTTTGACGGTACCGGAGCCACGACCGCGGTACCGGCGCCAAAACCGACTTCTACGGGACGTCACTCTAACGGCAAGATGCCCGATTCTTTCCCGCCGGCTCAGCACACCCCCGCAGCCCCGAAAGCTGCGCCGGAACCCTCGGATCGCCTGGTAGGACAGACTATTGATGCCCGTTATGTTATTGAAAAGCGAATTGCCCGCGGCGGGATGGCTACCGTGTACCGGGCGCGAGATACGCGCTTAGACCGGCCGGTGGCTTTGAAAATCATGTATCCGCACCTAGCGGAGTCCGCGGACTTTGTCGCCCGGTTCCGCCGAGAGGCGCGGGCAGCGGCAAAACTGACCCACCCCGGCGTGGTCGCGGTTTATGACCAAGGCAGCGCCCAAGGTTCCAGCTACCTGGTGATGGAACTGATAAAAGGTCCTAACCTGCGTACTTACCTGCGCTCGCAGGGCTGTCTGACGGTGGGCGAGGCTCTCAAAATCACCAAAGAAATCCTTCAGGCTCTCGCTGCCGCTCACCGTTCCGGCTTGATTCATCGTGATGTGAAGCCAGAAAACGTGCTGCTGCCAGAAACCGGCCAAGTTAAAGTTGCCGATTTTGGTTTGGCGCGCGCCGCCTCCGAAGTCACTGCTGCTACCACCGGCTCAATCCTGGGCACGGTAGCGTATCTATCTCCCGAAACTGTCTCTGGAACCGCCGCAGATTCCCGCGTCGATGTTTACGCGACCGGCATCATGCTTTTCGAGCTCCTAGCAGGAATTCCCCCGTTTTCTGGCGATTCTCCCATCCAAATCGCTTACGCTCACGTGCATGAAGACGTCCCGCATATCAAAGAGACGCAGCCTTGGGTTCCGCAACCCGTCGATGACCTGATTGCGAAACTCACAACGCGCGACCCTGCCAAACGGCCTTTGAACGGGGACGCCGCCCTGGAACTGGTCAACCAAACCATTGCCGAACTGAACCCCAACGAGATGGAACTGCGCGGGGACACTCCACCGGCAACCAATCCTGCCGATTCGGACTCTGACCAGGAGCTGACCCCGACTCTCAGTGAAGTTCCGCTCCCTGGTGCCCCTGGTTCTCCCTCGCATCACAAGTCCTGGTGGAAGCGTCGCCGGGGACGTCAATCAGAGTCCGCACTGGACTCCGCAGCCCCATCCGAAGGCGCCACCCGCAGCAAGACACGGGGACGTTTGATTGGGGGAATCGTCGGCGCTATAGTCCTGTTGGCCGCCATCCTGACCTGGTTCTTTATGTGGGGACCGGGATCGTTTAGGCCCATGGTGGACGTGGTCAATCAACAGTGGCCGGATGCCTCCAAATCCCTCACCGCTGCTGATGTGACTTTTGAACGATTGGATGTGTTCGATGACAACATTCCGGCCGGTAACGTGGCTCGCACCAATCCTGCGCCCGGTAAACCGCTGGGGCGTTTTCAGACTGCAAAGATTTTTGTGTCCAAGGGCATCGAAATGCTGACTATGCCCGATTTGACCGGAAAAACCCGTGAGGAAGCCCTGGAGTTGGTGAAAAAGGCTCGCTTTAATACTCCGCAAATCAGCGAGGATTTCCACGACACCGTGCCCGAAGGACAAGTTTCTAACCAAGATCCGGCTCCAAATGCCAGCGTGGCGCACAATACGATAGTAAAAATCACACTCTCGAAGGGACGCCAACCGGTTTCGATGCCAAATGTGGTTGATAAACCGAGCCAGGAGGCTCAAAACGAATTGACCCAGGTTGGTTTGCAGCCCCAGGTCACGGAAGACTTCTCAGATAGCGTTCCCAAGGGCAAGGTCATCAGCCAAAGCGTGGCGCCCAACACCACGGTTCACCGTCTGGATCAGGTTAACCTGGTGATTTCTAAAGGTCCGGAAGTAGTAGCGGTGCCTAATGTCTTTGGTAAGAGCGAAGGTGATGCTCGCGCCGCCCTAGAATCCGCTGGCTTTACAGTCAATGTAAAACGGACTTTCGGGGATTCCAAACGGGTTTTGAATTCCAATCCTAGCGCCGGAACTCAGGCAAAAGTCGGCTCCACGGTGACCATCACCCTGTTCTGAGCACGCTTGTTACCCGGTGAACCGGAGTCTGTCCCTCAAAAATCTCCAACAGGTTAACGCCGCGCCGCGCGCAAGGCACGGATTAAAAACCTAGAGCCGGGAAGTTCTCTAAGTCCGCCGGTTGGATTCCCGGCTTCGCCTGCGCCAGCATTTGCGCCACCAGGAAGGCCAGTTCCAGTGCTTGTTGATGGTTCAGACGCGGATCGACCAAGGTTTCATAACGGTTCGCCAGAGCGGATTCATCGATGGTTTCCGTACCGCCAACGATTTCGGTCACGTCCTCGCCCGTTAGTTCCACGTGAATGCCCCCGGGAACCGTCCCCACGGCCTCGTGCGCAGCAAAGAAACCCCGCACCTCGTCCAGAATCGTCTCAAAGTGACGAGTTTTGTAGCCCGAACCGGTCTTTACCGTGTTGCCGTGCATCGGATCGCACATCCACACAATAGGGGTGCCGGTGTCTTTGCCTGCTTGTAACAGGGCGGGAAGTTTTTCCCTGATGTTGCTAGCCCCCATCCGGGTAATGAAAGTCAGGCGTCCCGCCAGCCCCTCCGGATTCAACCGTTCCACGAGCCCTGTCACGTCATCGGGTGTCGAGTTCGGTCCCAGCTTAACTCCCAGGGGATTCTTCACTTGAGACAGCAAAGCCACGTGCGCCCCGTCCAGCTGGCGGGTGCGTTCCCCAATCCACAGGAAGTGCGCAGAAGTGTCATACAAATCGCCACTAATGGAATCCACACGAGTTAGGGCGCTTTCGTATTCCAAAAGGAGCGCTTCGTGTGAGGCATAGAAATCGGTGGTTCGCAGCGCGTCTGAGGGAACCCCGGTAGCTTTCATAAACTGCATGGCCGCGTCGATCGCGGTAGCTAGGTCGTCGAATTTCGAGTAAGCCCGGTTGCGCATAAAGCCTTTGTTCCACTCGTGGACTCGGCGCATATCCGCGTAACCGCCCTGGGTGAAGGCTCGAATCAGGTTCAGCGTGGCGGCTGAATACTGGTAGCAGGACATGAGCCGGCGCGGGTCGGGAGTGCGCGAGTCTGCGTTGAACTCATGTCCGTTGACGGCGTCTCCTCTGTAGGATTCCAAAGTCACCCCGTCTCGGGTTTCCGTGTCAGAAGAACGTGGTTTGGCGTACTGGCCAGCCATACGGCCCATTTTGATGACGGGCAGCCCCCCGCCATAAGCCAGAACGACTGCCATTTGCAGGATGGTCTGAATTTTTAGTTTCAGGTGGTCAGCAGTGGATTCCGCAAAAGTTTCAGCACAATCCCCGCCGGTCAGCACGAAAGCCTCGCCGATACAGGCTTGGGCCATCAAGTTTTGCAACTCGTTTACCTCTCCGGCAAAAACCAGCGGCGGGCGCTGCTTCAGAGCGGCACAGACCTCAGTGACCTTGGCCGGGTCGGGATAGCGTGGCTGCTGGAAAGCAGCTGCGCTGCGCCAGACAGTTTCAAAATCCCGTAGTGTATTCAAGACCATTTCCCGCGTTCTCATTTCGTGTTTGCCATTAAAAGCCCTCGCTCCGGGCAACTTTCCTATAGTTTAACCCGGAGCGAGGCAGGTGAGAAAACCTGAAAAGACTAGGCTTGGCCAATCTCCTGGAGCATCTGACGGAACCACGGCAGGTTCACGTCGAACGGCTTGCCGCCCTTGATGCGCTGGAAATCGATACAGCTCAAACGATTGCCATTTTCCTCGTCGTGCCCAATGACCCCGGATTCTCCGGCGATAGCGCACTGCACGCCCAGGTCCACCATGCCCTTGATGAGCTGTAAGTCAGCTTGATTGGACGGGGCGGAACGCGCGAAGTAACCGGATTTTTGAACCAGGACTTTTTCAGCGTCTAATGCCTTGGCAAACCGCTTGGCAAAGTATTGTCCCGGATTGATTTCGTCCAGGCGTACGTGGCCGAACGCATCACGATTGACGACCTGATTCTGAGCCTCCATCTCGGCCACAATGTCCATGACTCCGGCGCCTTCGGACAGGAAAATGTTGACGGTGTCGTTTTCGTCCATGATTTTCTTGAGGCGTTTGCCTTCGGATTCGATGTCCATATGCATCTCCGGCACGTATATACCGTTAATATCCCAGTGTTTACGGTCCAACCCCACCGAAGGCACAAAGGTTTGCTGGTCCAGCCACTCGCGATACAGCTTTGCCGAGTACGCCGTCAGCCAGCCACAGTTACGTCCCATTACCTCGTGCACAATCAGCATCCGCGGAGATACCCGGGATTCGGAAATGATGTGCTGGGCAAAAATGGAAGTATTTTCGGCTGCTGTGTAGGCACCCAAAGATTGACGAATCGGCACTACATCGTTGTCAATAGTCTTGGGTAGTCCCACCACCGTGAGGTGATACTTGTGCGCTTCCAGGTAGGCTGCTAGATCTGCTGCGGTCGTGTTCGTATCGTCCCCACCGATGGTGTGCAGTACATCTACACCGTCCTTTACCAGCTGGTCGGCAGCGACTTTCAGGGCGTCCTCGCCCTCCTTGATAAGACCGCGTTTCACCAGGTCGGCGGTGTTCGTCAGCTTGACTCGGGAGTTACCGATGGGCGAACCGCCATAGAGCTGCAAACGGGAGGCATGAGCCCGGGCATCATCATCAATCTGCAAATACTTGCCGGTCAGCAGACCGTGATAGCCGTGCTCGTAAGCGATGATTTCCACCTCCGGTTCCAACTCGGTGTACCGTTCAATCAACATGCCCACCGCGGTGGACAGGCACGGCGCAAAACCGCCGGCCGTCAACAGAGCTACTCGCTTCAGAGCCATATTTCTGCCTTTCTCGTTGTCCGATTTCTTAACATTCTAGGATTCATCGCCGGGTTGGGTGGCTAAGTCTGGTGTGATATCCGGCTGTTCCTCGGAAGGGGAAATATCCGAAGTCTCAGCCTCACTTGCGTCTGTTTCGGAGTCTTTGCCAGCGTCCCTGCTAGCTTTTCGCTGTGCCTCCAGGCGTTTTTTCACATTGGCGGCATATTCATCAACATATTCCTGCCCGGACAGCAGCATCAGGTCATACATGACTTCGTCGGTTATGGAACGCAGTACGTAGCGATTGTTTTCCATACCTTTGTAGCGGGAGAAATCCAGAGGTTTTCCGATAATGACCCCGATACGCTCCAGTTTGGGGATGGTCTTGCCGATAGGCTGCGATTTGTTCGTTCCCACCATCGCCACCGGAATAATCGGAGCGCCGCTGATGAGCGATAGCCGAGCAATCCCAGTTTTGCCTCGATAAAGCCTGCCGTCCGGGGAGCGTGTGCCTTCGGGATAGATACCGAATAAACCGCCGCGTTCCAGAACTTGCAGACCTTTATCCAAAGCGACCTGGGAGGCTTTGCCGCCGGAACGGTCTACCGGAATAACCCCCACGGACTGCATAAAATGCTTGGTAATCCAGCCTTTAAATCCGGTGCCGGTAAAGTAATCGGACTTCCCGACGAAGGTGATTTCCCGCTTGGTCATCAAAGGGAGGAACACCGAGTCGATGACGGCGAGGTGATTGGAAGCCAAAATTGCCGGTCCGGTTTCGGGGATGTTTTCCGCTCCGCGTATCCATGGCTGAAACAAGAGGCGTAACAACGGTCCGGCGACAATCTTTGAGAATCTGTACACAGTCGATACCTCCAGTGCCCCAAGGGCTTCATGTATAGTTCAAATATGACGTTTCGTAAACGAAGCGGTCACAAGGATCGCGATGAGGAAACCCCTGAGGAGGTCAACCGCCGTTTCGAGCAACTCGCGGCGGCTACTCCTGAGCTCGGAGGTTTCGGACCTCGGGACTGGACTCCAGCGGAAGACAACGAAGGCTTCGTAGCACCCAATCCCCCTTTACCGACTTTGCGCACTCACACTAAGGTCGGTTGGCTGCTGCTGGTTGCCGCCATCATCGGCTTTATAATCCTGGCGATTACCCAACCGGCTTATTCGGCAGTGGCAGCCACTATATGTTTGCTGGCCCTAGCGGTGGGTTTGGGTTTGCTCCTGCCCATCCGCCGTCGCTAAGGCTCTCAAGTGGTCTGCGAAAGAGCCTGTCTCAGAGCAGCCATCACGGCGTCAGCCTCGTAGGGTGCCGGCACGTTATAGCTCGCCCCGGACCAGCGCGACATCCATTCGTCCTGTTGGCGAGCCACCAGCATGATGATGGGCGGAACTTTATCCGCATGGATATTGAGCCAACGCGCCACCGATTGCCCACCCTCTTGATAAGTTTCAGCGTCAAGCACCAGAGCCGCATAGCGGTTCTCAGCGAAATTTTGTTTCACCGCATCCGGGGTCGCCACTTCCTGCCAGTCAATCGGCGGTATATCGAAACTACCGCTGAGTCCGGCTGCGTCCATGACGGCTTGACGGGTATGGGGATTGCCACTGAAAAGCATAACTTGCACGGCATCGGTGCCTGCTTTTGCTTCCATAGAATTCGCTCCTTTACCAAAGACATGAACATTTTACCTACCGAGTGGGTGCACGCCAAACAGTTCTGTGGGCGCCCCACCGATGGGTGTCGACCAAGCTAGCCGACTCGAAAATCCTGGTGACAATCCCTGCCCTATCCCAAGGTTGGCAGGGCGATAGCGTCTACGATATCGACGATCTGGACGACCCCACGGGGCGCGGATTTGTTCGGAGGCCCCACCATCACCAGTCGAGAACCGACGGTTTTACCCACGGCTTTCATGGTTTCCGCGTCTGCCCACAGCACGCCCTGACCGTTGATCCAGGTCGAAACGGGCTTGTCTCCCCAAGAGCCGGATACCACCACATATCCGACCTGGTCGCCGGCCTGAATGGGTTGTCCCTGACCTTCCAGAGTCCACACGTTCGCGGGCTGGCCGGGAACTTTTGAACCTTCGATGTAGGCCGGCTGTGGCTCAGCACCGGGACCACAATAGATACGCAGACCATCGGGGAGTTTCGCCCCGGTAGGCTGTGATTGAGCCAAAAGCTGGGTGTAGGCGGCCAACTGGGTTTCTTCCGTCACCGGAGGCGCAAACAGTATGTCGATAACAAAAACCAAAGTTTCGCCAGCCAGCGGGTGATCTTTGCCGGGTAGGGGCTGCCCGGCGTCTTTCGCGGCTTGTTCCCGTTCCGTGAGTTCCCCGTAAGCGAGGCGCGGCGGAATGACGAGCTCAATCCGATCCCCCACGTTGCGACCGGCCAGACCCCAGGTCCACCCCTCGATAATGTTGTTGCCCAGTGAGAAGGAGGCGGGTTCTCCCCTTTGCCAGGAGTCGTCAAAGACTTCGCCGTTCCACTTTTGTCCCTTGTAATGAACGATGACATCAGCGTTCGCGGAAACGACCGTCCCGGTGCCTTCATGCAGTACGGTACGAATGAAATCCTTGGGAGCCGGTCCCGTTCCCGCCGCAATGTTTGGTTCCGTCCCGAAGCTATCAGGTAAGTCCACCGCGGGAACCGGTCCGTTTTCTACCGGTTTTACCGCCGCAGGTTCCGCAGATGCGGCTGGGGTAATGGTCTTAACACAGCTCTTCGGGGTGGCTAGCGGGGCGTTTTGCTCTCTGGGGACCTCTTGACAAGCCGTCAAACCCGCGGCCGCCAAAGCAAACAGGGAGAGTACCGCTAGTTGTTTCTGTAGGTGTTGCAAGATCGTACCTCTTTTTCCAAAAATCAGGTTTCGTGTCCCTCGCCCTGCGGTGTTAACGGTTGGTATCGTAGGCAGAAACCAGCTGTAACAATGTTGCCTGGGGATCGGTCGTGGACGTAGCCGGAGTGACTACCAGTACCAAACTACCCAACGGCAAATCGGCCAGCTCTAAAGAATCAGCTGAAACTGAAATCAGCTCACCGGCATTCCAATCAGCCGCGGTGGTCTGTTTGTTCCAATCCGCACTGACCCGTTTCACGATGACGCCCTGCCCCGCTTTGACTGCCGGACCGTCGCCGGTGGCGTAGACCGCGGTGGATTGTCGGGACGGATATGACCCTGCTGCCACGGCGTTGACAGTGTAGGCACCCTGACCGTCCGCATCGATGCTAATACCATCCGGCAGCGGGTTATTGGTGGGAGTGACCTGGAACTTGGAGGCTGCGTCCGCGGGCACCGCTAAACGCACGTCCACCACGTAGGCCAGCGTGTCGCCCTTCTTAACCCCGACACTGCTGGCACCCATCTCGCCGTAGGCTTTACTCGGGGGCAGAATCAACATAACTCGCTGACCGACCTTGACCCCACGCAGCTCTTTCCATCCTTCAATAGGCGGGTTAGCCAGCGAAATCGCACGCGGCCCGGCCGCATCGGTGATGGTGGAATCAGGCATTAAAGCTCCGCCCCAAACTTTGCCGTAGTAATCCACAACGACAAGGTCGCCGTCCTTAACCTCCTCACCTTTCCCGTTGCCGTCATCAAGCACCTTCATCACGGGTACTTCTGGCGGGGGGGCTGCCGGGAAATTAATCTCCGGTACCGTCCCGAACTGGGGTGAAGCCACAGTAGGCATCTCGCTACCAGCGGGTTTGGAACAGGCAGACAGTGACAGCGCGAGGCTGGCGGCCGCTAGGGCGAAAGCAATTTTTCGTAACACGATACTCCCCGGAATACTCAAGTTCAGATTCGTTTAAACTTGATTTTACCTTGAATAAGTCGACATCCGAGCCTAATCGTTATCGACTTTTCAACTTTGTCGCTCCACCCAGTCGTTTACACCGCTTCAGAACTATAAAAAACGGCGAGCCCAGATAACCAGGCTCGCCGTGACGTTTCGGAGCTTTTCTCTAGTGGAAAGATCCCCCACAAGAACAGGTATTGACCGCATTGGGGTTATCGATAACGAACCCGGTCTGAGCCAGGGTGTCCTGGAAATCAACTGTGGCGCCAGCCAGGTAGGGTACGCTCATTTTGTCAACGACCAGCTCAACGCCATCAAAATCCCGTACCGCATCGTCTTCGGACAGTTCATCATCGAATTCGAGCTGGTAAATCAAACCGGAACAACCCCCGGGAGCTACCCCCACGCGCAGCCGCAAATCATCACGGCCTTCCTGTTCGAGTAAGGATTTAATCTTGGCTACTGCGGCATCGGTCAAAGCGACCTCGTGGGTCAAAGAAGCGGTCTCCATCTATATTTCCTTTCCTGCAAAAGACACTGCAGCTTAGTCTAACCTTATTTATCTCGTTTTTTCTTCCTCAGTTTTGGAACCGCCCTGACCTGGGCGTATGGCCGCTTGCCGGGCAACCGTTGCTCTCAATCGGGCAGATGCCAGGTTTGACCCAGGATCCGTCCCCACTCAGTTGCCCCGCGCGGGGGATGTTCGGCGAAAAAGTAGGCTTGCGCGATGCCTGATTCTTGCAGCTGGCGGCGCGAAAGCGGGGAATCCGCGGCCAAGACCACTACCGGTTGAAGGCCTCGCCGCGCCGCCCGAGCCACGACCAGGTTTGCCAAGTCAGACGGCCCGGGCGCATCGGTGATTTCCGGCTGTATAACCAGGTATAAATCGGCCTGCGCGTCCAGCCGGACTTGCCGAGGACTGACAATGGTCAGTCCTTTCACAAGCGCGGTGCCGCTGCTGTCCGGGTCGGGTGCGGCCGGGCTCACACCCTGCGCTTGTGCCGGTTGCGAATCCGCCACGTCTAGGTGCAGGGTGTCCGCCGGATGGTACTGGTTCCACGCCTCGCAAAAGTCCCGGGCAAAATCCGCAAATTCGGGGGTTGCCAGAATCTGAATCCGCACCGGACTACGCCTAGTTGAGCGCCGGGGCAGAGCCGTTGACCAAACGCCCCAACAGCAGGGTTTCGGCCAGCACGGCTCCTTGCAAATCCGCTAAATCTTGTGACTCGTTCTCAGAGTGGGCGTTGGTGTAGGGATCCTCGACCCCGGTCACGAGGACTTCGGCAGCGGGGAAAAACTCTTGGAACGTGGCGATAAACGGAATTGAACCGCCTTGCCCGATATTGACACTCTTGACCCCAAACGCATCGGTCAAGGCTCCGTGCATCAAAGCCAGCACCGGAGAATCCAGATTGGCGGCATAAGCCGGACCGGTCTCCAGGCACTCCACGCTGACTTCGGCACCGAAAGGAGCGTTAGCTACCAGGTAATCCGATAGCGCTTGCGCCGCCTTTTGAGGATCCTGACCCGGTGCGATACGCATCGAAATCCGCGCTTTCGCCTGCGGGATAATCGTATTCGAGCTGGTCGCGATGCTGGGCGCGTCAATTCCGATGACACTGATGGCAGGCTGGGTCCACAGGCGGGAGGCGAGGTCACCAGTCCCCGTCAGTTCCAGCCCCGCCACGGCACCCATTTGTTTCCGCAAGTCATCTTCCGGGTAGTCCACGTCCGCCACCGGGCTCGCCACCAAACCCGGCACCGCCACGCTGCCCTTCTGATCGTGCAGAGTGGCGATGAGCCGGCACAGGCAGGTCAAGGCGTCTACGGTGACCCCGCCGAAAGCCCCGGAATGTACGGCGTGATCCAAAGTCTTGACATTCACGTCTACGCTCAACACGCCGCGTAGACCGGTGGTCAGGGCCGGCTGGTGAACGTCCCAGTTTCCGGAATCCGTCACGATGATGACATCAGCCTGCAGAAATTCCCGATTCTGTTCCAGGAAGGCGGTAAAGGTTGGAGAGCCGACTTCTTCCTCGCCTTCGATAAAGATTTTCACGTTGACGGGCAGTTCGTCACCCCATGCCCGCAGCATCCCCAAGTGAGTCGCCACCCCGGCTCCATCATCGCTGGCACCGCGGCCATAGAGACGGCCGTCGCGTTCCACCGGCTCAAACGGATCCGAATCCCATTTGTCCAGGTCCCCGGTGGGCTGCACGTCATGGTGCGCATAGAGAAGCACCGTGGGGGCATCGGCCGGTCCGGACTTTTCAGCCAAAATTGCGGGGCGAGAAACTAACCCGGTTTCCGAATCCGTCACGGTCACAATGCGTGCCGCAGCCCCGGCTGCCTCCAAATTTTTCACAATGTATTCCGCGCTGGCCTGCATGTCCGAAGCGTGTTCCGGTAGCGAGGACACCGCGGGAATCCGCACCAAACCTTTTAAGAACTCGACTACATTGTTGAAATCGGCAGTTGCGCGTTCACGCAAGGTTACTTCCTCCACCGCATTTTCCTTTCCCTATTTTCGTTTGCCGGTCACTTTCCCGGTTTTCCAACATAAAAAATCTGTGGCATGATTTGCCTATCATGAGTCTATTAAAAAAGCAGCAGCCAAGCGAAGCTGAAAACACGGGCGAATCGAAAACCGCCGCCAATCCACGCCAAAAGAAGGGGCCCACCCCTTCGCGCAAACAGCAGGAAGCCCGCAACTACCAAGGACTGCTGGGTGTTGACAAGAAAGTCGCGAAGGAACGGGCGCGCGCGGAATCGCGCCGCCGCTACGAGCGTGAACAGGAAGGTCTGCGCACGGGTCGCGAGGATTTGTTGCCTTACCAGCATCGCGGTCAGGCTCGCCGAATGACCCGAGATTACATCGATTCTCGCTATTCTTTTGCCGAATTTATGATTGTGACGATGCTGGCACTCATGGCTCTCAGCTTGATTGCGGTGTCTATTTTGAACCGACACAACTCGGATTTGGCTCAAAAACTCAATACCTGGACCTTGATTGGTTCTTACGCCGTATTGATTCTGGGCATGCTTGATGCCGGTTTCATCGCGGGACAAGCCCGGCGCAAAGTGGTGAAGCGTCTGGGTGCGGACAATGTGCCGCGCGGACTGCGCTGGTATGCCTTTACGCGCGCCATCATGATTCGCCGGTGGCGCAGCCCGAAGCCGCAGGTGGGGCGCGGTAAGGCCGCCAAACAGCAGCAAGATTCCTGACGACTGCGCCGGCTTATTGTTAAATCAGCGTAAATTCAGCGTTTGCCATCCGTTAACAGTCGCGGTCAAGGCCCTATAGCTTATAGACTGGGCATCATGGAAACACGTTATTTAGGCAACTCTGGACTTAAGATTTCTTCGCTGATTCTCGGTAACTGGCTCACTCACGGAGCCCAAATAGAGGACAAAACTGCAGAAAAAACCGTTCGGACCGCCCTTGAGAACGGAATTTTTACATTTGATACCGCCGATGTTTATGCCAATGGTGCTGCTGAAAAAATCTTGGGGCGGGCTTTAAGGGACGTGGATCGTCAAGACTTGGTGCTGATGTCCAAGGTTTACTGGCCGGTAAAGGGCTTTGGGCCAAACGACGCCGGACTGTCTCGCAAGCATATCTTTGAATCCTGCCATAACTCGTTGAAGCGACTGCGCACGGATTACCTGGATGTCTATCAGGCACATCGTTTCGATTACGAAACCCCGCTGGAAGAAACCATGCTGGCTTTTGCCGACTTGGTGCGAGCCGGAAAGATTCTCTACGTTGGGGTTTCCGAGTGGTATCCCGACCAGATTCGCGATGCGGCACATTTGGCCCGCGAACTGAAGATTCCCCTAATTTCTAACCAGGCTGAATACTCTCTGCTGTGGCGAGTCGTCGAGGACGGGGTCGTCGAGGCTTGCGAACACAACGGCATGGGACACCTGTGCTTCTCTCCCCTGGCACAAGGGGTGTTAACCGGAAAGTACCGTCCCGGGGAAGCTCCGAAGGAAAAAACGCGTGCCGCCAGCAAAGTTGGAGGAAAGTTCATGCACCGCTGGATGCAGGACGACCTGCTGGCCGCAGTACAGGGATTGCGCCGAGTGGCGGAAGAAGCCGGTTGCCGCATGAATCAGCTAGCTTTGGCCTGGTTGCTGGCTCGCCCGAATGTTTCCGGCGTCATTATTGGAGCCTCCAAAGCGTCTCAGATTGAGGACAACTTGGGAGCTCTGGACGTGACTATTGACGACCATTTGAACGCTCTCATCGATGATGTGCTGGGTGATTTTGTGGTTCATACGCAGCCCGATGATTGCCACAAGTCTCCGTTGAAGCGTCCCTAGGGTCGTTCCTTTTCTGTCCCGACTAGACTTGTCTCTATGTACAAGTTTGTGTTTCGTCACCTTTTCGTGAAGCTCGACGCCGAATGGGTGCATCGCCGCGCTATCGACTGGCTGGAGTTCTGGGGGCGGTTTAGGTTGGCGCGCCAGGCGGCTTCCCGAATAGTCCGCCGTGGCGAACCAACCTTTATCTGGCCTCTCCCCCGCCCCAATTTCGACCCCGACCTTTCGGGTAGAGAGTTTTGCACTTATGGCCCTCTGGGCTTGGCGGCAGGCATGGACAAAGAAGCCCGCGCGGTCGCCATGTGGGATGCGCTGGGCTTTGGATTCATGGAAATCGGCACCATCACTCCCCTGCCGCAACCCGGCAACAATCGTCCGCGCTTGTGGCGTATGCCGCAACAGCGAGCGCTACGCAACGCGATGGGCTTCAATAACGAAGGCGCGCGAGTGGCAGCCCGCCGGTTAAGGCGCTGGCGAGCCGAATATGGAGAGCGAATCATCATCGGGGCCAATATCGGTAAGAATAAGGTCACTCCCCCCGAAAAAGCCGCGGCGGATTACCGTAAAGTTACGCGAGTATTGGCTGCCCTCGTAGATTTCCTGGTTATCAATGTGTCCTCACCAAACACCCCCGGATTACGGGACCTGCAGGCGGTTTCTTCCCTGCGCCCCATCGTCAAAGCGGTGCAGCGCGAACTGAAACTCCAAGGACTATCCGAGCTGCCCGTGTTTGTAAAAATTGCCCCGGATTTGGCTGATGAAGATGTCATTGCCGTGGCACAGCTGGCTATGGATGAGGGCTTAGCTGGAGTGGTGGCGACCAACACGACCATCAAGCACGATTTGGGTGCTGGCGGAGTGTCGGGCGCGCCGTTGCGCAGCCGCGCCCTGGAGGTCGTGAAAGTGTTGCGAGCGAACCTGAGCCCTGAGCAAACCATTATCGGGGTCGGCGGCATCTCTACTCCTGACGATGCCCGAGCCATGCTGGCTGCCGGCGCGAACCTCATCGAAGGATTCTCGGCTTTCATTTATGAAGGCCCCGCCTGGCCGGCACGCCTCAATCGGGAACTGACTCACAGCTAGCTTCTGACCGGTCTGAGACGGCCTGCTCACCTCGCGTTGAGCCTAACTAATCCCACCAAAAACGCCACAGTTGCCGATTGAGATGCCGATTGTAAAAGACGCTGACTTCATCGGGACAGGCGTCCTCGCCTAACTCAAACCGCTTCAGACCGGCATAGGCCCCATGCGGATCCTCGTCGTCAGGACCGAGCCCCAGCAGATGCGGCGAGACGAAAATAGTATCTATGCTCAAACGTTCATCGAAGCGCTGGGGTCCAATCATGTAGCCGGAAAAGAATGTCTCAGCGGGATGCTGAGCCACGAGCTGCAGCAAATCCTCCACCCGCGGAGCGTAGTTTTGCCGCTCGTCCAACGCGTTGGGCGGTATGACTTTCAACAGTTGGGTGGCTAGCCACGCGTCGCCATCTGAGTACGGCAAATAGTCAACCATTTCCTCTACATCCACGTCGGGATATTCACGAGCCATGTCAAACCACATCCAATCCGAATAAGGCAGAGTCAGGGTGGTAACCCCCTCCAGCACCGTCCAGCCCCGCGGCCCATAAATGCCCGGATCCAGCTGAGGATTGCCGATGAGTCCCCGCAGACTTTCCAAAGACATGGTCTTTGCTAAGTTACAGCGCTCACAATCGCAGCTAACGTCATGATGCGGCACTTCCTTTGCCCTCCAATTCCGTAGTTCTTGCATAATTTCCAAAGTCGCCATACGTGTTCCTTTCTGTCATTTCCCCCAGGCCCGGTCGGCGCCGCGCCTTCTGGGATTTAGTGTTCTGAAAACCGGGGCGGGTGTCGAGAACAGATTTTCTTACCTGTGGAAAACCCCCATTTCAGCCCCCTTGTGGAAAACTCTGTAAATCCGCTTGTTTTCGGTCTAAAGTTGGGAATTTTGAGGATTAAAAGGCACAATTAAGCGTGCTGATTGACCTGGAATCCCTCACTGCCTACCCGGAATTTCTCCGTGACTACACCCAGCTAAAAGACGTGAATCTGCGCCGCAGTCTGGAAGCGGAACAGGGATTGTTTATGGCGGAATCCAACGAAGTCATCGGCCGAGCCCTGCGCGCCGGATATACCCCGCGTTCCCTGCTTTTAGCCCCGCATTGGCTGGAAATTATCCGCCCGTTGCTCGCTGCCAGCCCCGCCACCGGATTCGCGGACGATGGCGGTCCCATCCCCGTATTTGTGGCTCCGGAAGCCCTCTTGGAAAGCCTGGTGGGCTTCCATCTGCACCGCGGGGCGATAGCGGCCATGCAGCGCAAACCGGCCCTGGATCCACGCGAAATCCTGAACAGTTCCTCCCGGGTGTTAATTTTGGAAGATTTAGTGGATCACACGAATGTGGGAGCCGCGGTGCGCAGTGCCGCCGCCTGCGGTTACGATGCCATCATGGTCACACCCTCGTGCGCTGACCCGCTGTATCGCCGGGCGGTACGAGTTTCGATGGGCACGATTTTTCAAGTGCCTTGGACCCGGCTGGAGCGCTGGCCCGACCCGGGGTTATTTCACGAGGCCGGTTTTGAACTGGTCGCACTAGCGCTACGCGAGGACTCCCAAGACCTGCGAGATTATGCGGCGGAGCTGGCTGGCGACCCGACTCGAAAGGTGGCTTTCATTGCGGGAGCTGAACGGGACGGTTTGAAACCGCGGACCATTGCCCGAGCCGATAAAGTGGTGCGCATTGCGATGGCTCACGGGGTCGATTCGCTCAACGTGGCAGGAGCCATCGCTATCGCCTGCTGGGCGACCGCCGCGATACCGCCCGTAAGCGGTTCCTCGCCCACCGAAACTTATGACCTCTAGGCCAGCAACCGCCGCAGCCAGCCCAAAGTGTCCTCGGGACCGCTCACCGCTTGACACGGTACCCCGGTCGCCAACACCGGGTAATCATTGCCCCGTTCGTCGAGGCGATCGCCCAGGAACACCAGGTTCAGCGGTGCGTATCCGGTCGATTCCAGCAGGGAGCGGATGCCGTAGGCTTTATCCACTCCACGAGCTGTGACGTCCACCGAGGTGGCACCGCCGCTGCGCACCTCCAACTGGGGCAACTGCGTTTCCAGCGCCCTCACTAATGCGGTTTTCTTGGAGCCATCGGGGTCCCAGGCTCGTTTTGCGGCGAGCGGAGCGTGCTGTCCCAAGGCGGAAAACGTTACCTGGGTGCCGCGATCCTCGATGATGTTGCCCCACGGCGAGGCCGCCCACAAGCCGAGTTCACGAGCGGTCGCTTCGATAATTTCAACAGTCTGTTGCCGCAGGTCCGCCGCCAGGTCCCGGCGGTATACACGCACCAGTTTGTCCGGGTCGCTTCCCGGTTCCATCCGGTAATACTGGGTGCCGCAGGTGGGCAGCAGATGCAGTGTGTGCTTTGGGGCCGGCTGGTCAGCAAGTCGGGAAAGAACTTGGGATTGGAACTGAGAGAGCTGGCCGCCAGAAATAATGGCCGCTTCATACCTGTTCAAAAGCTCGGCCAGGACGGCCGCCATTTCGGTGTCAAGCGGCATTTTTGAGGGTGTCAGAGTGTCGTCCAGGTCGAAAGCAACCAGACGCAGGGCTTCAGAGGGGGTAAATTGCAAACTCACTGGACAATCCTGAAAGGGGGCTAGACCGTAAACCGAGCCATTCGCTCGTCCAGGGTCGAGACGGCGTCTTGCACCACGCTCATATGTTCTTGGAACTGCTCGGATTGAGTGTGCGCACTTTGCGAGTGAGACGCTAAGGATTGCGAATGGGTGAACAGTTCATTAGAAAACGAACGCACCTCATCGATGCCGGTATTAGCTTTGGACAGGGCGGTTTCTTGACGGTTCACGTCCTGATTGACGGCCTGTTGAGAGGCACTCAATGCCTCCAGCTGGGTCAACAGGAATTCGATGCGCTGTTCCCCGGCTTCCGCTTGGGTCTGCAGTTGGGCGACCTGGCTGATAACCTCACCAGTGGTTTCGGCAGTTTGCGAAGCCAAATCTTTAGCCTGGTTGGCAACCACGGCAAAACCGCGCCCGGCTTCCGCACTGCGGGCGGCCTCAATGGTGGCGTTTAGTGCCAGCATATTGGTTTGCTCCGAGATAACAGAAATATCCGTCATCAAAGCCATAATCTTTTCCACCGAGGTTTTCAGTTCGGTTACCGCGGTGTTCAGATTGCGTGCCGCCGCGATACCGTCGGAACGCAAAATTTCATTGCTGGAGGCGATTTCGGACAAATGCGCGATATCCCCCGCCACCGCGATACCGTTGTCTGTCAAAGTTTGCGCCGTTTGTCCCAGTTCTGTCCCGGTTTCAGACAGTCGATTGCTGCTTTCTAGGACCCGGTCGTTGCCCGTTTTGACGATTTCGGCCTGGCTACCGGCAACCGCGGCAAAATTCCGCAGTCCGTCCACCCCGCTGCGCAGATTGACCACCAGGGAGGATAGGGAAACCATCGCTTCATTGACTGCCTGGGACAAATCCGCGATTTCATCTTTGGTATAGATTTGGGCACGTTTCGTAAAATTGCCCGCCGCGGAATCTGCCAGGGTCAGGGACACGGCTTTCACCGAGCGGCGGATTCGAGCTCGCATGGTAAAACCAATGACCGTTCCCAGGATTGCCAAAATCACTATCAAAATGACCTGGATGATGATTTGGGTGAAAATTGCGCGCTGTTGGACCTGGGGTTGGTCTCCCAGAGAGAGGATTCGATTCAACCCCACCAGCAGCAACACCACTGAAAGCGCGGAGAATCCAAAACTCAAGTAGGCAGTGAGCCGGAACTGTCCGGCGATGGAGACCAGCTTTCTGTTCATGACTGTTCCTCCGATTCCCCCAGCTCTCGCAGATTCAGTTCACCCGCGTACTCAACCATCTGGAGGTTGTGAATCATAGCGCGGGTGGTAGAAATAATTTCCTCCACCTTGTCAGATTCCGAGTCAATGTTTTGCAGGCTGGTTTGAGACTGGGCGGCGGCCTCGGTAATAGTCTCGATTTCCTCGCTCAGGGCGCGAGACTGGTCGAGAGCTCCCGCGCAGGCCGCCTCCATCGAGGCCACTACCGCGGCCTGGTCAGCCACAGCTTGGGCAGAAACTTGCTGCGAGTCATTAATTTGGTTCAATTTTTCGGCAACATCGGCAGTCACCCCCACAGCCCGGTCACAGCGTTCCTGGATTTCCGCAGAAGCCTCCGTCACCGCCGCCGCTGCGGTGCTGGTTTGTACCGCAAGTTCTTTTATCTGGCCGGCGACGACCGCGAAACCCGCCCCGATTTCCCCGGCTTTCGCCGATTCAATGGTGGCGTTCAAAGCTAACAGACTGGTTCGTTCCGCGATTTGAGCAATCTGATCCACAGAAACAGAAATGTCCTGACTGTGGGATTGAAATTGTTGAATAATCTGAGAGAGCTCAGCCAAGTCCTCCACTTCGCTGTATCCAATGGTTAGGGCTTCCTGAGTGTGGCGGGCAATGTCACTACGGGAGGAGGAAATCTCGGCAGCGGCAGCGGCCAGTTGTGCGGCAGACTTGGCGAGCATCCGGGCTTGTGGCGTCACCGTGTCGACTTCCTGGCCGACCTTGCCACCGGCCTCTCCCAAGGCATCTACCGCACCGTTCAATCCGGTTTGTTCCTCAGAAACCTGATGGTACACGCTGCGAGTTTCATTCATCAGCTGGCTGAGCGCCAAACGAGTTTCATTCATGACCCGCGCCAAATCGGACAGCTCGTCATTAGTCACTCCCCGCGCCGCAACCGTAAAATCTCCCGCCGCTATCGCCTGGGCACTGCGCCGCACTGAGCTGGCCGCATCGGTAATGGAACGGGAAATAAATCTGATGAGTAACCATGCCCCGGCGACTCCGGCAGCTACCACAACAATCAGCACCCCAACCACCACGGTAAGGTTCACGCTGAGCGCGCCTTGGTTACTGCTGTCAACCCTCCTCAACAGGCGAAACAGGACCACCAGAGAGACTAAAAATATCAGCCCCGGAGTTAGCAACACCGCAACCCCACTAACCAGGTTTTTCACCAAAAGGTTAAACCTGATTCCTCGCAGACGCAGTTCAGTTGGGTTATCGGACATATGTTAATTTTTACCAGAATTCCCGGAATTGTTTAGGAAAGCCACGAGGTTTTCCGCGGTTTTCAGGCCAAAACCAGGGACTTGGGCAATCTCGGAGGCACTGGCCTCTCGTAAACGCTTGACCGACCCGAAATGTTTCAGCAACGCCTTTTGCCGGGCGGGACCGACTCCTGGGGCAGCATCCAGAATCGAACGGGTCATAGCTTGGGAACGTTTCTTGCGATGCGCACTGATCGCAAAACGGTGGGATTCGTCACGCAAATATTGCAACAGGTACAGGGCTTCGGAGGTTCGCGGAAAGATGACCGGAAAGTCGTCGTCTACCCGCCAGACTTCCTCCAATCGCTTTGCCAGTCCAACGACAGGAATATCCCACACTCCTACCTCATCCATCGCCGCCCGAGCAGCATGAACCTGGGGCAGTGCTCCATCCACCACGACCAAATCGGGACGATAGGAAAACCGCCGCGGTTCATTTTGGGTTCCCAAGGTGCGTATAGCGCCAGATTGTGCCGTCTGGGGAGGAGGATTTTTCATTTCGACAAGCTCCGTGCCGCTCGCCGTGGCTAGCGCATCGGTTCCGGGCAGCCCCGCGCCCGGGCTATTTTCCTCTTGAATGAGGCGTTCAAAGCGCCGGCGCAGCACCTCGTTCATGGCGGTTGTATCGTCGGGGGTACCCGTGCCGTCAGCGCCCCGGATTGAAAACTTCCGGTAAGCGTCTTTTCGGGGGGCGCCGTCCTCAAATACCACCATGGAACCCATCTGAAAGGTTCCTTGCGTGTGAGAAATGTCGTAACACTCAATCCGCAGCGGCGGATCAATGTCGAGCAGACGTCCCAGCTCATTCAAGGCCAGGTTTCGCTGGGTCAAATCCCGGGCTCGCCGAGTCTTGTACAAGCGCAACCCCTCCACCGCGTTGAGCTGTACCCGAGACAAGGCTTCGCGTTTCGCTCCCCGTTGCGGCACCCGAATACTCACCTGAGACCCTCGTAGCTCACTCAACCAGCGCTGCAGCACACCCACATCGGTCGGGGAAACGGAAACCAGAATCTCCTTGGGAATGACGGAAGTATCGAAATGCGCCGTATCGTTGGCGGAACTGGGACCGACCCGCCGCGGCCGCGCAGCGCTCCCCTCACGAGCGAGGTCTGCCGCCGCTTCTCCATAGATTTGTTCCAAAGCTCGTGCCATCAGAGAGGCTTCGTCAAGGTCCTCTTCCCGCGCGCTCACCCAGCCGCGTTGCCCGCGAATCCGCCCCGCCCGCACATAAAACACCTGGACGGAAACCTGGAGTTCATCGGCCTCAAGGGCGAACAAATCCGCGTCCGTGTCATCGCTGAGCACCGCAGCGTTTTTTTCCAAAACCTTACGCAGCGCCTCCAGCTGATCCCGTTTCCGGGCCGCGTCCTCAAAGCGATAGGCCTGGGCATCGTCCCACATGGCAGTCTCGATTTCGCGCAAGAACCCGGCATCGCGCCCGCTCATGAAGTCGCAGACTTTCTGGGCCAGTTCACGGTGCTGTGCCGCGCTGACGCGGCCGATACACGGTGCGGCGCATCGTCCGATATAACCCAGCAAACATGCCCGATTAGCTGCTTGAGCCTGGGCAAACACTCCGTCAGAGCAGGTCCGCACCGGAAATACAGCTTGCAACAGCTCCAGGGTTTGACGAATCGCCCACACCGCCGTGTAGGGCCCGAAATAGCGCACTCCGTGTTGGTGAGCGGTGCGTAGCACTCCCATACGCGGATATTCCTGGTTCATCGTCACCGCGAAGTACGGGTAGGACTTATCGTCCTTAAACATCACGTTGAACTTGGGGTCGTGTTCTTTGATCCAGGTGTATTCCAAGGTCAGGGCTTCGACCTCGGAGCCGACCACTACCCAGGACACCGACGCGGCGCTGGCAACCATTTTCGCGGTTCGTGGATGCAGACGCGCGGGGTCTACGAAGTAAGACGTGAGCCGATTACGCAGATTCTTGGCTTTACCCACATAGATAACCCGGTCGCGGCCGTCACGCCACCGGTACACCCCCGGTTGCGTGGGAATCTCGGAGGCTTTGGGAAAGTCTGGGACTTTCATGGAAACCTCATGTCGCCGCGAACGGGGTTGCTCGGGTCTGGGCTCAGAGTCAAGGCGGTGCCATCGGCGATATTCATGAGTCCAACACTTCGGAATTCAACCCAGATTCGGTGTCGGGGATTCCCAGCTCCTCTGCCCGTTTATCAGCCATGGCCAACAGGCGGCGGATTCGGCCCGCCACCGCGTCTTTCGTCAGCTGCGGTTCACTGAGCTGACCAAGTTCTTCCAGTGAAGCCTGTTTGTATTCCAGACGCAAACGCCCCGCGGAAATGAGGTGCGGAGGAATGTCGTCGCCCAGGATTTCAAAAGCCCGGCGCACCCGCGCCCCCGCCAACACGGCAGCCCGGGTGGACCGGCGCATATTGGCATCATCAAAATTCGCCAACCGGTTGACTTCCCCGCGCTTCTCACGCTTTTCACGCTTATCTGCCCACTCACGCAAGGCCGTTTCCGCGCCCATCTGGGTCAGCAAAGCCCTGATTGAGTCGTTTTCCCGCACGGCTACCCGAGACAGTTGACGTACCTCGCGTGACTTGGCGTTCGCCCCCATCCGTCGAGCCATACCTACCAAGGCGAGGGCCGCCTCGGGGCCGGGCGCCGTCACTTCCAGCGCTGAGGACCGGGTTGGTTCTGTCAGCGAACCGCGGGCCAGGAAGGCTCCCCGCCATGCGGCGACGCAGCCGGATAGGGGTCCGGACACGATTTCCGGAGCTAACCCCCGCACTGGGCGACCCTGTTTGTCCAACAGCCCGGTTTCTTTTGCCAGTTTCTCTGCCCCGGACACCACTCGCACCACGTAGCGATCCGCTTTTCGGATTCCGGTTCCACTGACCACCACCACGGAGGAGTTCGTGTGGTACAGATTCAACAAAGCCTGCTGCAGACGTTTCGCGCTATTGGCGTGATCCAGCTCCGCTTCCACCACTATGGAGCCAGCCACCAGGTGGATTCCCCCCGCAAACCGCAGCAACGCAGATATTTCAGCGCGAAAATCAGCTCGCGACTCGACGCGAACCCCCGCGAGTTCATCTTTCGCGACAGCCGTCAGGGACATAGTTTAACTTCCTCCTGGTTGTGAAAACCGGCACGGTTGAGATCCGGTCAGTGAGTCCAATCACTATTCTAACTAATGATTGTCGAGCTCTTCGATACTGGACAAATCTCCCCAGTTTCCGCTCATGGCATCTCTGAATGCGGCTGCCAATCGCAAGAAGTCATGACGAGCGGTGCCGTCCCCAACCGAAATTTGGCGCAACATGACCTGACATCCCAGTTCGTTAGCGGCATTTTGCAAGTCGTCGATGTCCGTCACCGAAACGGGATCACCAATCACCACTGAGAGCCGCAGCTCGGGGACAATTTTATGTAAAACCCGCAAATGATCGGGAAGGGTCAGGTCTTGCGTTTCTCCGCGTTGGCGGCTGAGATTCAGCACCAGGGCTTTCCGCGCCGGCGAGTGCACCAGCGCTTCCCGCAAGTCCGCAATCAGCAGATGCGGCATCACCGAGGTGTACCAGGAACCCGGACCCAACACGACCCAATCCGCACTTGCGACCGCCTGCAGAACCTGCGGGGTAACCGGCGCGTCAGGAGGATCCAAACGGATTCCCCGCACCACCCCCGGCGCTTTCGCGATCTTGGATTGGCCGCGTATCGTTTGAATCCGCCCGTCCACTTCCAAGTCAGCTTCGATAGCCATGGGGACGGTAGACATCGGCAGCACCCGGCCTTGCGCATCCAACAACCGAGTCATCCATTCCAGACCCGCGACCGGGTCATCGAGAATCTGCCACAAACCAGCCAGCAACAGGTTGCCCAGGTTGTGTCCGTTCATCTCCCCGTTTGATTTAAACCGAAACTGCAGAATATCGCGCCAGGTCAGACCCCAATCGGATTCATCGCACAACGCCGCCAGCGCCATGCGTAAGTCCCCCGGAGGCAGCAGGTCAAACTCTTGACGTAAACGTCCGCTGGAGCCTCCGTCATCGGCCACGGTGACGACTGCCGTGAGATCTGTGGTGAGGTGGCGCAAAGCCGAAAGCGTAGCGTACAGCCCGTGTCCCCCACCAAAAGCCACCACTTTCGGGCCGTTCGCGCGTCCGGGCCACACGGAATCTTGGGGAGGTTGAAAATAATGTCCCTGTACATTCATACCTAGCTCACCCCCGAGTCATTCCTTGCCGATATCACGATGCACGGTGCGTACCTGGAAACCTTTAGAGCGCAGCAGGTTGGACAGGCGTTCTGCCATCGCCACCGAACGATGCTGCCCCCCGGTACACCCCACGGCAATTGTCACAAACGGCTTTAACTCGTGCAGGTAACCGTTGAGCACCGGGGCCAACGTGTCAACATAATGCTGAGCAAACTCGCTGGCTCCGGGCTGACTCAAGACGTATTTCGCCACCGCTTCATCCCGACCGGTCAGATGCCGCAGCTCCGTCACCCAGTAGGGATTGGGGAAAAATCTCACATCCACCACGTGATCGGCGTCCATGGGCAGACCGTATTTAAACCCGAAACTCATCACCGTCACGTTTAGGCCGTTGACGGTTTCCCCGGACACGAGTTCACGAATTCGCCGGGCAAGGTCGTGAACATTCATGTGGGTCGTGTCCACGTAGATATTGGCGCGGTCGCGGATAGGCCCGAGCAGTTCCCGTTCCGAGGCAATTCCGTCCATAATCCGACCTTCACCCTGCAAGGGGTGGGGGCGGCGCACCTGTTCGTAGCGGCGCACCAGCACTGCGTCAGAACAGTCAAGGAACAAAACTTGCAGGTCGACCTGGGCTTCCCGCAAAGCATCCAGGGTAGACATGAATTCCGAAAAGAAACTGCGCGACCGCACATCAACCACCACGGCCAGACGGTGCACGCCTTCCCCGCCGGGAGTCATCATGCGCGCCAAAGGACCGAGCATCCGGGGAGGCAGATTGTCCACCACATACCAGTTCAAATCCTCCAAGACCTGAGCGGTTTGGCTGCGTCCGGCCCCGCTCATGCCGGTAATAATCAACATCTGGGCACGTTCACTGACATCGCGCACAGACTGGGCATCCAGCTCGGGAATACCCGATGGCACAGTAGGGGTGGGGTCTTCACTCATGTTTCCAGCTTATCGAGTTGTCGAGGGAAGTTCAGGCTTTGCAGATACCCAAATCTAAAGCTCTTCCGCCGCGTCCAGCCATTGCTCCTCAAGTTGTTCGACCTGACGGCGGGCAGTTTGCAACTCTTTAGCCAAATCCGCGAGTTTTTCATAATCGGCGGGATCCGTGTCAGCCAGCTGTGATTCGGTTTGGGCCACCTGCGCGGTGGCTTTGGCAATCTTACGTTCCAGGGATTGCAGACGTTTTTGGGTTTCGTAATCGGCTTTGGAACCAGTTTTTCCGTTCACAAGGGGTTTCTGCGACGTCGATGGCTCGTCAGACTTGGGTCGGCTGGCTGGCCGCGCCTGTTCGGCCAACTCCAAGTATTCGTCCACCCCTCCGGGAAGGTGGCGCAACCCGTGGTCAATGACGGCGTATTGGTTATCGGTAATCCGTTCGATGAGGTAGCGATCGTGAGAGACGACCAGCAACGTTCCCGGCCACGCATCCAACACGTCTTCCAGCGCGGTCAAGGTATCGGTATCAATATCGTTGGTGGGCTCGTCCAGAATCATCACATTCGGTTCTTCCAGCAGCAGCAACAAAATCTGCAGACGCCGTTTCTGCCCCCCACTCAGCGCCCCGACCTTGGCTTGCAGCTGGGAGGAGTTAAACCCCAAACGTTCCAACATCTGGGCGGGGCTCAGCTCCTTTCCTTCCACCTCGAAAGAGCCTTTGAGCTTACCTAACACCTGATAGACACGATAATCCGCAATCTCGCGCAGCGCCCGAAATTCCTGGTCCAAGATACCAATCTGGACCGTCTTGCCTTCGCGACGCCGCCCCCGAGTCGGGGTGAGATCCCCCGCCAGCAAACCGAGTAGGGTCGACTTCCCGGCCCCGTTAGCCCCCAAGATTCCGGCGCGCTCCCCCGGCGCTACCCGCCAGGTCACATCGCGTAAAACTAAATGGGAATCGTCTGGCCCCTCGTAGGAAAAGTCCACGTCCACCAGGTCCACAACGATTTTCCCAAGCCTTCCGGTGGCCAGTTTCACCAGCTGCACCGTGTCGCGTACCGGCGGAACATCCTCGATGAGCGCATTGGCAGCATCGATGCGAAACTTCGGTTTGGAAGTTCGAGCCGGGGCTCCGCGCCGCAGCCAGGCTAACTCTTTGCGTAACAGATTTTGGCGCTTTTCGGCGGCGAGAGCGGCCTGCCGGTCACGTTCTACGCGAGCCAAAATGTAGGCCGCGTATCCCCCTTCAAAGGGTTCCACCATCCCGTCGTGAACTTCCCAAGTGTCGCGCGACACCGCATCGAGAAACCACCGATCGTGCGTCACCAGCCTGTCTCTTATACACATCTGACGCTGCCGACGAATAGAGAGGTGTAGAT
>ERZ1031127.18-NODE-18-length-70383-cov-10.393968_pt1 | contig 70383 bp, 68 predicted proteins | sample MGYA00518224_ERZ1031127 | MGnify/ENA primary metagenome ERZ1031127 (study PRJEB33718, sample SAMN03159757) | human skin metagenome | collected 2014-05-20 | study: EMG produced TPA metagenomics assembly of the PRJNA266117 data set (Human skin bacterial metagenome... | reverse complement strand
GAACCCACCCGGCAGCCTGTGGATAACCTGCGGTACCCTCGAATGCGAAAGCGAGAAAAGGAGCCCCCATGACTGACCCGACCAAGCGGATTCGCCCCACCACCCCCGGACGTCTGGCCGCGCCGCGCCAGGCTCAGCAGCTGCCGCCCCTGCCGGTGACTCGGGCGCGCATTGGCGAGCGGATGGCCACCGAGGTCTTCCAGGAAATGGGCGAGGAGATGCTCGAGGAGCTGCAGAACTTCCGCCGCGACCTGCACCGCAATCCGGAAATCGGCTTGGATTTGCCGCGCACGCAGAAGAAGGTCCTGGAAGCGCTCGAGGGCCTACCGCTGGAGATCCACGTGGGCCAGGATCTGAGCTCGGTGGTGGCCGTGCTGCGCGGCGGTCAGCGCGGCGAGCGGCCGGTGTCGGTGCTTTTGCGTGCGGACATGGACGCCTTGGAGGTGCGCGAGCAGACCGGCAGCCCGTTTGCCTCGACGAATGGCTATATGCACGCCTGCGGCCATGACCTGCATACCGCCGGACTGGTGGGCGCGGCGCGGATTCTGTGCGAGCACCGCGAGGAGCTGCACGGCGATGTCACCTTTATGTTCCAGCCCGGGGAAGAAGGCCCAGGCGGTGCGTTGCCGATGATTGAAGAGGGCGTCCTCGACGCCGCTGGCCGACGCCCCATTGCCGCCTACGGCCTCCACGTTGGCCCGCAGGACCGCGGCACCTTCCACTATGTGCCAGGCCCGATGATGGCTAGCTCGTCCAACCTGACCATTACTGTGCTGGGCAAGGGCGGGCATGGCTCTCGCCCACACGATGCCATCGACCCGGTGGCGGCGCTGGCGGAGATTCAGATGTCTTTGCAGACCGCGCTGACTCGCCGCTTCGATGCGCTCGAGCCCATCGTTATTACCGTGACCAACCTGTGGGCGGGAGACGGCGCGTATAACGCCATACCGGAGCGTGCGGCCTTGGGTGCTACGGTGCGCGTGCTGCGCGATGAGAAGATCGACGCCGTGCGGCAGATGATTACGGAGGTCTCCAGCTCCGTCGCTGCTTCGCACCGGTGCACCGCACAGGTGGATTTCGAGGTTTTGTACCCGACCACCAAGACGAATCCACGGGAAAATCAATTCGCCGCCACCTTGTGGAGCCAGATGTTTGGCACTGAAAACGTCCAGCCGTTCGATGCCCCGATGATGGCCTCCGAGGACTTCGGCTACGTCCTCGCGCAGGTGCCAGGCACGTTTATGTGGATGGGCACGGCCAATCCGGACAAGCCCGAAAATCAGCGCGAGTGGAACCACTCGCCGATGATGCGTTTCGATGACTCGGTGTTGGGAATGCAGTCCGCGGCGCTAGCGGCCGTGGCATTTGAACGCCTGGCCACCGAAAATGAGCATCCGTCCGCGCAGACGAAGGCCATGCGCGATGCGGCCGGGGTGCAAAAATAATTCATCCCTAGGGACTATGGCCGCCGGCTTAAGCTTGAGGCCATGGTCAGAACGAAGTGGAGTACGGCGGGCATTGTGGCCGCCTGCACGGTGGCGAATTGGCTCATCGGCATGGTGCTGATGAACCTCGACATTGAGGAGTATTCGCCGTCGTTTGCGGAGTATGGGCCCTATATCTGCACCGGGTTCGCTGTGGGCGTGCTGGGTATTATCGCCCTGCCCTTTGCCCTGGAGCACCAGCCGCGCGAGCTTTCCGACGTCGACTATGCCGGCTCCTCCCGCAGCTTCATCGCTGGCTGCATCGTGCTGCTGGGGTCTAGCTCCTATTTTGGTGCGGCTAGTGGCGTCGTGGCATTTATTTCCATGGTCTCGCGGCGCTCAACCTCGCGCTCGGTGGCCGCAGTGGCGTGCTTCGTAGCGGCATTTGCGATTGATACCATCTTCAACCCCTATATGGGCTGGGACGAGATCGGGTGGTTAGGTGTCATCTTCGTCGTGGTAGTGATGGTCGCGGGGTTATTGGTGGGCCAAAAGCGCGCCAATCTGCGCGAAAAGCGGTGGCGAGTGGAGCAACAAGCCCGGATGAATCGCGAAGAGATGCGCGCCAAGGTAGAACGCGGGCGGCAAGAGGAGCGCGAGAATATCGCGCGGGATATGCACGATTCGCTCTCGCATCGGCTGAGCCTTGTGGCCATTCATGCGGGTGCGTTGAGCTATCCGCGTGAGGGCGTGCCGGCCGAGTTCACAGACGCAGCGCGCACCATCCGCACGGAGGCCCAGAACGCGGTCGAGGATTTGCGCACCGTCTTAAGCGCCTTGCGCGAAGACCTTTCCCAGGATCCACGCAGCGGCTTAGAGGAGCTGGTCGCGGCCGCGCGCGAGGCCGGCACGGAAGTGACGGTGACCTACGCTGACGGTGCCGGCCCGGATGTTTTTACTGGGTTGTCCACGATGGCGCAGCACGCCGTGCACCGCGCAGTACAAGAGGGCCTGACGAACGCACGCAAGCACGCGCTCGGCCAGCCGGTAAGCATCACGGTGCGCGAGACGTCCGGCGCGGTGGACATCGAGATGCGAAACCCAGTGTCACGCGGGACCCCAGGAGCCGACACGGGCAATGGCGCGGACACCTCAGGTGGTTACGGACTGGTGGGCCTGCGCGAGCGTGTGGAACTTTCTGGCGGGCGCATGAGCATCGCGGCTAACCAGGAAAGTCCAGAAGGAAAGGAAGGCGAGGAATTCGGCTGGAGTATCCAGCTACCGCTAACGCACAAGGAGGCTGCGCAATGAGCGAGATGAGCTGGCAACTGCGCCATCCCGAATATGGGCTCATGCGCATCGACCTAGAAGAAACCACGGCCCGTGAAGGGTGGACGGGAAAATACTTAGACTTTAAGCGCAGTCTTTTTACCTCCACCGTCGACGGAACTTCGCGCAAGCTCAGCTATACCGATACCGATGACTCGGCCTATAGCCTGGAATTCCTGCGCGGAAATAGCGACGATAACGCGCCCGAAGACACAGACCGCATCGAGCTGGTGGAACGCCGCGGTTACGTCGTGCCAGAGTTTCGCGGGCAAGGTGCGAGGGTGATGTTTGCGGCGGTGGGGAAGGTGGACGTCGATAAGCGCCTGCATCGGGTGAACTTATGGACGGTGCTCCTGCAGGCTGCGCTGACATTCATTGCGGCCACGCTAGTTATCGAATTTTTCCCCAAATTCTTCGAAAAGCTAAACGATATTCTCGTGCCCTCGTTCCTCAACGGCGTAGTGGTGGGCCACGCCAAGATAGTGCCGGTAGCACTGGCAATTTTCATGGCACTTACAGTGGCGTATACGCCCGTTGCGTCGACGTTTTGGCGGGCGCGGTGGAATCAACCAGTAGGAAAGGGAGCATGATGGCCGATGCCCTGCGCGTAGTGCTCGTTGATGACGAGGCTCTAGTCCGCAGCGGCCTGCGCCTGCTGCTATCCAACGCGCCCGATATCGAGGTCGTGGCCGAGGCGAGCAATGGCCGAGACGCGGTGGCTACCGTCCTCGATACGCAGCCCGATGTGGTGCTGATGGATATTCGCATGCCGGTCATGGATGGCATCGCGGCCGTGGAGAAGATTCTGTCCGTCCAGACAGTGCCGATCATCATGCTCACGGCCTTCGATACCGATTCCTTCATCCTGCGGGCCCTGCGCGCCGGGGCGGCCGGGTTCTTGTTGAAGTCGACACCGCCGGAATCGCTCATGGCGGCTGTGCGTGCGGCCGCGGCGGGGCAGCCGCTGTTGAGCCCGCAGGTCGTCGACAAGCTGGTAGGCATGCAAGGCCCCGCGCTTTCCGACGCCCAATCCCACCACGCCCGCACCGCCCGCACCCGGCTTTCCACTTTAAGCTCCCGTGAGCGGGAAATAGCCGGGTTGGTAGCCCAAGGCTTGAATAATCAAGACATCGCCGACCAACTGGTGGTGTCCATGGCCACGGTGAAGTCTCATATGCAGCACATTTTGAAAAAGATCGGCGGCACGAGCCGCGTGCACATCGCCATTATGGTCTTAGAGGCGCGTGGCTGAGGACGGAGAATCCTCCCTGCGGGGGATACCGCGCTGGCGGCGGGTCGGCTTAGACTGGTGCGCGTTATGAAGTTGTTCCGAAAATCCGATGAGATGCTTAAGCGCCCGCTGTGGCAGAAAATTCTCATCGCAGTAAGCGTTGTCGTCGGCGACGTGCTGGTCTCGTTGATGCGACTAGCGGATACTGATGCCTCAGTAAATCGCATGCTTGTTACAGCCGCGGTGATGGTCGGCACCTGGATGCTTCTGCCTTTCGCTTTGCGCCATGCCGCCCGAGAGCGTGACCCGCGCAGCGCGCAGGCCGGACCGCTCAGCGCGTTGGTAGCCGCAACCATTATTTCGGCAACGGTGTCGATTGCTGAGTACCGCCCCTCGGTATTTATAGCGGCGTTTTCTGCGGCCTCGCGCCGTAGCAGATTGTGGATGGCGACGGTATGTGCGGCCATGGTGGCCTCGGAGTTGGTCACTATCGATTTATCTCGAAGCGAAGGGCTTAATGCTCCCGGGAAGCTGGGATTTTTCATTGCCATCATCCTCCCAGCAGTAGTGGTTTTAGTCGTCGGGTTGGTTCGCTCGAACCAAAAAGAGCGCACGATTGCGCTGCAGGCGCAGGCGGAGCTCACGCACGAGGAAATGGCCACTCGGGAGAATTTCGCGCGGCAGGAAGAGCGCGACCGGATTGCTCGGGATATGCACGATACGCTCTCGCATCGGCTGAGCATGATTGCGGTCTACGCGGGCGGGCTGGCCTACCGCAAGGATCTAGATCCGGAAGAGACGCGGAAATCTGCGCGCACGATACGCGATGAAGCCGAGGCCGCCGTGGGGGATCTGCGCGAGGCGCTGCACTCGCTGCGCAGCGAGGGGCGCATAGATCCGCGCGAGGGCGTGGAATCGCTGGTGGAGCGTTCCCGCCAGGCGGGCATGGAGGTGGAAGTGCGCTACCGGGCGGGCGCGGGGCCGCAATCGCTGGAGGAGCTGAGCACCATGGCCGGCCACGCGCTCAATCGCGCGGTCCAGGAGGGCTTGACCAACGCCCGCAAGCACGCGCCGGGTAAGCCGGTCACCATCACCATCGCCGCGCTTGCCGACGCCCTCTTAATCACCATGTCTAACCCCACAGCCCAGGCTGGTGAGAAGAGCAGCGTGCACAGTGGCGGGTACGGGATCGTCGGCATGCGCGAGCGCGCTAGTGTGGTGGGCGGATCGCTGCAGGTAAACGACGAGGAAGGACGCTTCTCGTGGACGTTGCGCCTGCCGAGGAAGGAAGTACAGTGAGTGAGATTCGTGTGGTGCTCGTCGATGATGAGCCGCTGCTGCGCCACGGCCTGCGCATGATCTTGGAAGGCGCGCCGGGCATCAGCGTCATCGGCGAGGCCGGCAACGGCAAGGAAGGCATCGAACTTATCCTGGGCGAGGAACCGGATGTGGTGCTGATGGATATCCGCATGCCGGTCATGGACGGCATCGAGGCGACGGCGCAACTGCATTCGCTCGCCGGCGCGCGCGATATCCCGGTGGTGATGCTCACCGCCTTTGATACCGACGAATTTATCCTGCACGCCCTGCGCGCTGGGGCGGTGGGCTTCTTGTTGAAGACGACGGCGCCGGAGGCGCTGGTGGCGTCGGTAAGAGCGGCGGCCCAAGGCCAGCAGCAGCTTAGCCCGAAGGTATTAGAAAACCTGGTGGGGCTAGCGGCCACGCCGCCGCAGCCGGAACAAGAGATGATTCAGCCCAGCGGGCTGGCCGAGCTGAGCGAGCGCGAAAATGAAATTGCCCAGCTGGTGGCCCAAGGCCTAAGCAACGCCGAGATTGCCGAGCAACTATTCATCTCCCTGACCACGGTCAAGACGCACATGAAACACATCCTGGCCAAGATTGATGGCACCAACCGGGTGCACATCGCGATTGCGGTGCTCGGCGGTTAGGCGTGGCTAGGGCCGGCGGAAAATGGCGGAGGCTAGGCCCACCAGCGCGATGACGCCGACGATAAGGGAGGCCACCGGCCAGTACTGCGGGAAGTACTTGAGCGTGTAGCCGAATACTTGGCCGTCATCGAACTGCTGCCATAGCGCGAAGGGCATCCACCAGAGCTTGGTTAGCGTGAGGATGGCACCCACCAGGCCGGCGGCGACGCGGCTGCCTCCACGGAGGAAGAAGCTTGCCGCAACCAGCAGTACGCCCGCAATGGTCAGGGCGAAGAGGAGGGGAGTTTCGGTGCCCAGCGGAGAGCCGCGCAGCAGGAACTCGTGGTCGATTGCGTGTTGTTCGATGAGGGTATATCCATCGAGTACTACGTCATCTGGGATTCCCATAGGTTAATTCTCCTTATTTGTGCCCGGAGCGGCTGGGGTGCCTGAGGTGGCAAAGGGAAGGCCGACGGAAACGCGGAAATCTACCACCTTAAAACCGGGTTGTACGTCAATTATAGACAATTCTGTCTTAGAGGGCGTAGTCTGAAGCCCTTGATTCGAAACAAGGAGAAATAGTGATTATTACCGGACTTCTCACCGGCATCGTCTTCGGTGCTGTGTTGCAGCGCGGGCGCTTCTGCGTGACCGGAATGCTGCGCGATATCTTTCTCAATAAGACCTGGCGCGGATTTACCGCCCTGCTCATTTTGATTTCGGTGCATGCCTTTGGCCTGACGCTATTGACTGGCACGGGCGTGCTTTCGCCGGAAATTAGCGATTTCAAACCGGTAGCCGTCATCGTCGGCGGCTTCATCTTCGGCTTGGGCATCATCTTGTCCGGTGGTTGCGCTTCCGGCACGTGGTACCGCTCTGCCGAAGGCCTGGTCGGCTCGTGGATTGCCTTGCTGTTTTACGGACTTTCCGCCGCCGCGATGAAATCGGGCCCGCTGGCCGGGGCGAATGATTGGTTCAAGCAGTGGAGCTTGCCGGTAACCACCATCCACGGCGCGCTGCATATCTCGCCGTGGATCCTGGTGGCGGTCCTGTGGGTCGTGACCTTCCTGCTGTGGCGCCACTACCGCGCTAAGGATGCCAGCAGCCCGAAGGTAGACCTGGGCCAAGCGTGGTACGCCAAGCCGCTGAATATGAACATCGCGGCCGTGCTCGTTGGCATCATTGGCACGGTGGGCTTTGTGCTTTCGGCCAACGCTGGCCGCAACGGCGGCCTCGGCATCACCACGCCGACGGCGGACATCGTTCGCTGGACCGCCACCGGCGATTCCGCGCGCATGAACTGGGGCACCCTGTTGGTCATCGGCCTATTGGTGGGCGCGTTTATCGCTGCAAAGACCGCAGGTGAGTTCCGCGTGCGCGTTCCAGATGCGCAGACCGCGACCCGCGCTATTTGGGGCGGCATCATGATGGGTGTCGGTGCGTCGCTGGCCGGCGGCTGCACCGTGGGCAACGGCATGGTGGAGACCTCCCTGTTTAGCTTCCAGGGCTGGGTAGCGCTGTTCTTTATGGCCCTCGGCGTCGGCGCGGGCGCGCGCCTGTGGCTGAAACCCAAGAGTGAGCCGCAGCAGCCGCAGACCTACTCCACCGAGGAATCCGTGGATAACTCGGTGGTCTCCGCCGAGGATAAGGTGCTGCCGAGCTTTGCCACTGCCACCGGGGCGGTAGCGCTCAAGACCAAACCGCAGGCGAAGGACAAGGCCCGCGCGCTGGGCGGCGGGCGCTATGCGCTCGATACCCTTGGCGCGGTGTGCCCGTTCCCGCTGATTGAGGCCAAGCAGGTCATGGCGGAGTTGGAGCCGGGCGAGGCGCTGGTTATTGACTTTGACTGCACTCAGGCCACCGAATCCATTCCGCAGTGGGCGGCCGATGAGGGCCACAAGATTCGTGATTTCCATCGCTCGGGCGATGCTGGTTGGCAGGTCACGGTGGTCAAGGGCGGATAATTACATCATTGTCAGCTACTATGTGGAGGCAGAAGAATCGAGCGTGATTCTTGTGCCTCCTTTGTGGTTTGAAAGAAGATATCGCATGCCCGAGTTTGATGATAATTCCACCGCTGTTGCGGATATTTTGCATGCCTTCGCCGTCTTTGAGCGCGAGGAAGAACACGTGCTGGACGCGGAACTGCGCCTCAATGTCTATGCCAGCTAGGCCATGATCCGCGTCTTTGCTGCGTTATTGCCCTCGGCCGCCGCGCGCGAGCATTTGGTGCATACGCTGCGGCCCATCCACGCGGCAACTACTAATGAGCTGCGCTGGACGGATCCGGATAATTGGCATCTGACCATGGCGTTTTATGGCGAGCAGCCCAATGATGCCGCGGCGGTGCGCGAGCACCTCGCCCACGCGGTGGCAGGGCGCGCGGCGTTGGATGTGCGTTTAAGCGGAGCGGGGAGCTTTGAGCAGCGCACGCTGTGGGTGGGCGTCGGCGGGCAGGCGCGCGGTGTGCGGGAGTTGATGGCGGAGTGCCAGCTTGCCGACGTCCCCTTTAACCACCACCGCCCCCACCTCACCGTCGCGCGTGCGGGCCGACGCACCCGCGAGCCGTGGGCACTGGCGGATTTCGTGCGCGCGTTATCGGTGTATCGGGGACCGGAATTTTGCGCGGACCGGGTCTGCCTGATGCAATCCCACCTCGGTGAGGGCCGTGGTGGGGGCCCACGCTACGAGGTGATGGAGGAGTATCCGCTGTTTTAGGCGGCGCGGGCCGCACGGACTTCGTGCACCAGGGAATCGAGCTCGGCGCGGGTGGCCGTGCGGTCTGGGTGGGTGGTGCAGAAATCTAGCAGGAAGTAACCGGCGTGTTGTACGGCAATGTGCCGTGCCCAGAATTGGCGCACAGTATCGGGGTTATCCACGGCGAGGGACTGGATGGCGCGGCGCTCCGAGAGCAGCTCGTATTGCAGGTCGCGGCGCGCGGACAGCACGGCATCTGGGGTATTAACAAAGAGCAGGCCGAGCAGGGTGGCCATGGACTCCATCGCGCGGACCTGCAGGCGGGCCTGATTGCGCACGGGGGCGCTGCGCTGCCATAGCCACAGCACCGCGGTGGCGATGAGGATAGATAGGACGATCTCGCCGCAGCGAGCCTGGATGGTAGGCCACAGGGGCCGGGTGGCGGAGTTGCCCATGAGGAGGGCGAGCGGGGTGGAGAAGATAACGCAGATAGCGTAGTTCTTCGCCACGAAGATTTCGGCACAGAATTGGCACGCGGCCAGCGCGAGCAGGAGCGTCCAGCCGCTGATGCCAAAGTAATGGAGGATAGAAAACAGCAGTACGCCGACGACAGAGCCGAGCATGCGGTGGATGCCGCGGACAGTACCCGGTACATGGTCGGGTCCCCATTGCAGCATGAGGAAAGCAGAGACCACGCCCCAGTCTGGGCGGTCGAAGCCGAGGGAGAGACCCACCAGCACGGTAATGGCCGCGGAGAGGACAATCTTTTGGGTGGTGACCATGGCGTGCGAATCCCGGACCGCGGCGCGATACAAGCGGTAGCGGCCGGTGGGGCGGGTGTGCGGGATGGCGGTGCGATCCGGATCGACGTCGGTGACATTATCGGTGAGCTGATCCGAATCGGAGCCTAAATCCAAGGCGCGGTTATGCGCCACGATGGTGTGCTGGGCTGCGAGGGCGCGCTCCACTAGGTGGGCGCCTTGGGGGTCGATGATGCGGCCGCCGCGGATAATGTGGGCGTCGGAAAGCGCCTGCCAGGCAGCAAAGAGCGCGGTCTGCGCCTGGTGGTGGCGGGCCAAGGAATCGTCGCGGCCATCCTTGAAGGCGGCCGCGGCCTTTTCGAGTGCGGCAACCGCGCGGCGCTCGGGGCCGTGAGCGTCAATAAGGGCCGGCGCCATGCCGAGCACGAGGCTGGCTACCATGCCGGTCAGCGCCCAAAAGAGCAGCTGGCCCACGGTAACATCGGTGCGCGCAAGCATCACCGAACCGCCGCCGACCATGACCAAGAAGAAAGTGCCCGGCGGCGGCAAGCGCAGGGCATTTTGGGCAAAGCCGCACACGGCAGCCAATGCCGTGGTGTACAGGCCCGCCAGCAGCAGCCACCAATGGCCGTGGCCAGGCGCAAAGATGAGGTGGCCTACCAGCACGCCCACGGCCGCGACGGTAATGAGTGCGGTGCCGGCGGTGAGCATAACGCGCGGGCGGGTGCGATAAGGGTGGCCCTCGCCAAAGATGACGGTGAACGCGCCAGTGGAAATGAGCAGGATGGCGTAGTCGTGGCCGGTCAGCAGCGCGATGGCGCCGGGCAAGAGAATCGCCAAGCCCGCGCGCAGCGCACCGGGCCAGCGCACCGAGGCGCTATTAAACGCGGTGAGCAACTGGGTGGTGCTGGGGCGCTGCGGGATGGGATAGTCAAGCTGGGTGGCCACGGAGCGGCAGGATCCTTTCTCGGCGGAGTTATCTGACCCGACTACCTTACGCCCGAAGCCACCCGCTTTACATCTCGGCGGCCGCGATGAGCCGGCGCGTGTAGTCCGTGCTGGGCGAGGCCCACACGGAGTCGGTCGCGCCGTGCTCGATGAGCCGGCCGCGTTCAAGGACCGCAACGCTCTCGCACAGGTGGCGCACCACCGCGAGATCGTGGGTGACAAAGAGCAGGGTGAGCTTGCGCTTGGCGATGACCCCCGCCAATAACTCCAGCACCTGTGCGCGCACCGACATATCGAGGGCAGAGACGGCTTCATCGGCCAGCAAGATATCCGGCTCGCCGCACAGCGCGCGGGCGATGGAAATGCGTTGGCGCTGGCCACCGGAGAACTCGTGCGGGAAGCGATCGAGGCTCTCGGATGGCAGCCCGACCTCCTCGAGCGCGGCCGCCGCGCGAGCGCGCTTGTCGGCCTTGCCGGGATTGCCAGGGATGGCCTCTGCGATGGATTTCCAGATTTTCAGGCGCGGGTTGAGCGAGCCTTGTGGGTCTTGGAAGACCATCTGCACACGACCGCGAACGTCGATGTCACCGCTCGTGGGCTGGTCGAGCCTGGCGATGAGTTTGAGCAGGCTGGTCTTGCCCGAGCCGGAGCCGCCCACGATGCCGAGGCGCTCGCCTTGGCTTACGCGCAGGTCGATGGCGTCGAGCGCGGCGTGTTCGCCGTGGACCTTGCCGACCCCGCGGAGGGAGACTAGCGCTTCGCCTTCCGCGGCGGGGGCAAGGGCAAGCTCCGGTGGCCGGGAAGCGGCGATGAGCGTGCGGGTATAGGGATGCTCGGGTTGGGCAAGCACGCGCTCGGTGGGGCCGGATTCCACCACCGCGCCCTGGTGCATGACTAGGACGTGGGGGCACATACGGCGAATGACGCCCAGGTCATGGGTGATGAAGACTAGCGCGGTGCCGCGAGCCTTGGTTACGCGCTCGATGACGCGCAGCACGCCATCTTGCGTGGTGGCATCCAACGCGGTTGTTGGTTCATCGCAGATGAGCAGATCGGGGTGGCCGGCCATGGCCATGGCAATGAGCACGCGCTGGCGCTGGCCGCCGGAGAGCTGATGTGGGAATCGGGAGGCAATGTCGGCATCAAGCTCCACCTCTTCGAGAGCGGTTGCGGCATCGCGCACCCCGGCTTGAGCCAGCTGCTTGCCCACGCGCATAAGCGGATCCAGCGCGCTCATCGGTTCTTGGAAGACCATGGCCATGGTCTTCCCGCGCAGGGGGCGGATGCGGGCATCGCGTGCGCCGACTACTTCGTAGCCATCCACGGTGACGGAGCCGCTCGCGCGTACCCCATCGGGTAAAAGCCCCATGATGGATAGCGCAGTGAGCGATTTTCCGGAGCCGGATTCACCAATAATGCCGAGTTTTTCACCGGCCGCGAGCTCGAAGTTAAGCGGCCCCACAAGGGCAGTGGTGGACCCGGGGGCGGTGACGGTCAGGTTATCTACGTGGAGCAGGCTCATCGCGCGGATCCTTTCAGGCGGGGATCGAGGAGGTCACGGAGGGCGTCGCCAAGCAGGTTAAAGCCCAGCACCGTCGCCGCAATGGCCAGTCCCGGCCAGAAGGCCTGCAGGGGAGCGGTGCCTAGCAGCGACTGGGAATCTTGCAGCATCCGGCCCCACGAGGCCGCCGGTGGGGCAGTGCCCAGGCCGAGGTAGGACAGGCCGGCTTCAGCCAGGATGGCGAGGGCGAAGTAGACGGAGGCCTGTACGATGAGCAGTCCGGCAATATTAGGCAGGATATGGCGCCACGCTACCTTCCAGCCGGGCACTGCGGAGATGCGCGCGGAGGAAATATAGTCCTGCGTGATAACCTGCAGCGTGCCCGAACGCGCCACGCGGGCAAAGGAGGGAATGCCGGCGATGCCGATGGCAATCATGGCCGTGAGCGTCGATGGGCCCCAGACCGCGCCAGCAATAATCGCCAACAGCAGGGCGGGGAAGGCAAGCAGCAAATCCGCGCCGCGCATCACCAGCGCATCGACCCACCTGCCGCGACGCATGCCGGCGAGGATGCCCAATGGAACGCCCACGAGGGCGGCGATACCCACCGCAATGAGCCCGACAAAGACCGTAATCTGGGCTCCCGCCATGATGCGGGAGGCGGTATCGCGCCCAAAGCGGTCCGTGCCCAGGAGGTGCTCGGCGCTGGGACCGGCAAGGCGCACATCCGGGTGCGCCAGCGTCGGGTCATAGGGCGTCCACACCAGCGAAAGTAGCGCCACCAGCACCGTGGCGGCGACGAGGATGGCTCCCAGCCAGCCAGAAAAACGCAGCTTCATTATTTCTCACCTGCCGTGATGCGCGGATCGATGAATCGGTAGGCCACATCCGTTAAGGCATTGACCACCAAGGCGAAGGCAACGAGCAGCATGACCAGGGTTTGCACCGTGGTCAGATCGCGCACCGATACCGCGTCCAAGAGCATGGAACCAATACCGGGGATGACAAAGACGGATTCGATCACCACGGCACCCACGACCATTGTGGTTAGTTGCACGCCGGCCACGGTAAGCACCGGCAGCGCCGCATTGCGCAGGCCATGGCGCTTTAGCGCTTCCCACGGGGACTGGCCGAGCGCACGGGCGGTGCGGATATAGTCTTGATTCAGCACATCAAGCACCGCCGAGCGCACGTAGCGCGTCAGCATTGCGCCCTGCACCACGGCCAGCGCAATGACCGGCAAAATAAGGTGGCGAATAAACTCACCCGCGCCCTGGTTCGGCGGCACCCACCCATTAGCCGGCAGCCAGCCTAGGTGAACGGCAAAGATAGCCACCAGAATGATGCCGAGGAGGAAGCTGGGCACCGCAATACCCAGCTGCGTGCCGGCCGAAACTACATCCGCACCGCGGGTACGGTTGCGCAGTGCCAACCACATACCCACCGGGATAGCCCCGGCCAGCGCAAGCAGCATCGCCAGGCCAATGAGGATGAGCGTGACCTGGACGCGGTCCAGCACCAGCGGCGTAATATCCTGCTGCGAGGACAAAGACTGCCCAAAACTGCCGGTAAATAGGCCTTTTATCCACTCCCAATATTGCGTGAGCAGCGGGCGGTCCAGTCCCAGCTCAGAGCTGAGCTCGTCGACGGCCTCTTCGGTCGCATTCACTCCCAGCGCCACCCGCGCCGGGTTGCCTGGCACCGCGCGCATGAGCGCGAAGATGATGATGGAGGCGGCAAAGAGCGTTAATGCAAAGCGCAGCAGCGGGCGCACGATGGCGCGCCCAGTATTGCGAAGGGAACTCATCGGGCCTCCTTTTCGATGTTATCTGCAGCGGCAGCTTTGGCGTCCACGTCCGCGTCGGCAGAAGTCAGGTCGCGCAGGATGAGCGCGTCGGTGACCTGATCCGGATGCAATCCGCGCACGCCGGCGCGGGTGAGCACGATATTGGGCATATTCATCAAAGTCAGCGCGCCAGCATCAGCCATGATCTGATCCACGGCCTGCGCCATGAGCTTGGGGTAGTCCTTCTCGGGTGCGGAATCGGCCTGGGCCAAAAGCTCGCGGGTGCGCGGGGAATCGTAGTTGAGGTAATAATCCGGATCGCCGAACAAGGTGGGCACATCGCGCGGCTCCACGTGGGAGATGAGCGACATCTGATAGTCCTTTGCTCCCATCACCTGGCCTAGCCACACGGCCGGGAATTCGGCGGATTCCAGCGTCACCTTAAAACCAACCTCAGTAAGCTGCGAGTACAGCAGCTCGGCGACGGTCTGGGCATAGGGCAGCGTCGGTGTGGTCAGCGTGATTTCGGCCCCTTCTGCGCCGGCCTCCGTGAGCAGCCTGCGGGCCTTTTCTGGGTCGTGGTCGTAGTAGTGCTTACCCTCGAACCACGGATCCGTAGGCGGGATCGGTGCGCCGCCGGTGTCCTTGGCCATCCCATTCCACAAAATGTCATTGGCTGCCTTGCGGTCTACGGCATAGGCCACGGCTTGGCGCACGCGCGGATCGTTGAATGGGGCGCGGGCATTATTCATGGACAATAACACCTCACCATTGGTGGTGCCGACCTCGGTAGCGATGCCGTCCTTGACGTCATCGAGAAGCTCCGGGTTTTGCACGCCCCAGACCACGTCCACGCCGCCGGCCTGCAGCGCATTGACCGAGGAGATGGTGTCTGGGAAATAGCGCACCGTCACATTCTGTGCCGCCGGCCTTCCCCAATATCCGTCGCGAACGTGCAGCTCAACGAATTCCGAGGGCGCAAAGCGGGAAACCTCATAGGGGCCGGTACCCACCGGCTGGGCGGCGAGGTTATCCATGCCATTAGGCGTCATCATCGCGCCGGTGGCTGTGCCCATGGACCAGAGCCAGCCATTCGACGGCTGCTTGAGGCGCACCTTGAGTGTGTGATCATCGGTGGCCGTGGCCTTGGCTACCGGATCCATGGCGGCGGCGATGCCGTTGGTCCACTTCTCGCGCACATAATTAATGGAAAAGGCCGCGGTCTCGGCGGTAAAAGCATCGCCATTGGAAAAGGTGACGCCTTTGCGCAGGTGGAAGGTATAGCTGCGGGCATCGTCGCTGATCTCCCACGAGGTGGCGAGCCCCGGGGTGATAGAACCGTCCTCATCGATGCGCACGAGAGTTTCGTAGACATTGTCCATGAGTACGGCGGGGATGGCGGCACCACCGGTAGTGGTGAAATCCAGCGAGGTGGCCGCCGAGGTGGAGGCTACGGTAAGGGAAGTAGAAGCGGAGTCGCTAGCTGCCTGGGAGGTATCAACCACCGCGGTATGACCTGCCGAGCACGCTGATACGGTTCCGACAGCGGCCGCCATGGCGAGGCTGCCCAGCGCCCTGCCGGCGCAAAATTTTCTCATAGAAAGCAGGGTAGCCGCTGGGAATAGCTGCCGTGAAAATTATGCAAAATTTCCTGGTGTGGGGATAACTTCTAGGGGTGAAACACCCCCACGTACGCTATTCATCGCCAGCTTCATGCGGTCCGCGCGGTAGAGGTAGACCGCCAATTCGACTGGTTCGCCCGAGTGGTTGGATATTTCCATCTGGAGCCGCCACAGCGGGGTGCCAGTGGCTACTCCAAGCGCCTCAGCATCCTCGGCGCTGGCTTTTTCCAAGGTGAGTTCGCGGCGCACATTATCAAAGTCCACGCCGCAGTCGCGCAGGTGCGCATGAATAGATCCGGCATCCGCGTCGAAGTCTAGGATGTGCTTTCCCACCACCATGGGGAAATACATGCGCTCGATGGCAATGGGGTGGTCTTCGGTATAGCGCACGCGGTGAACGAAGACGACATTTTGTTCTGGGTCTACGCGCAGAAAGCGGGTGATATCCCGCGGCGCGCGGCGGCGAGCCAGCCACAGGGTGTGCTGTTGTGGATCCACGTCATATTCGCTGAGCCAGCTGGAGATGGAATAGATGGATTCAAAAAGCTCTGCCTGGGTAGAGGCTAAAACGGTGGAGCGGCGCCCGCGGCCGGAGGAAACTAGCCCTTTGGCCCGCAAAGCCGCAACTGCTTGGCGCACGGGTCCGCGGGAAGAGGAAAACTTCTCGCATAAATCTGCTTCACTAGGCAGAAAATCGCCTGGTTGCAGCACGCCAGAGCTGATCTGCTCTCGCAGGTAGTCAGCGATCTTTCTATGCTGCTGTTTATCGCGTGGGCTCATTCAACCTTTGTCCTTAGTCTCTCCGGGGCTTTTCGCAGCGGAGCGAAACACAATAATGCTATGCCATTTTTCTAAGGCACGCTAATGCAATGAAGCTACCGAGCATGCGTACCTCGCCCGGTCGAGGGGAAGGCAAAGGAAAAGGCCACGCGCCGTCCGACCAGCGCCGAGTTAGTAGGCGAGCACGCTAGGCTAAGTGACCGTGGATGAGAGCACCGAAACGATTGAAGTACGCGCGGCCAGCGGCAGCGTGCGCCTAGGCAAGGCGGTAACGGTGGCGGTCATCATCGCCGTCGCCCTGCTTGTAATCGGTGGGGTGCTTATTTACTCGGCGCTGCAGGAACCGGCTGGTACGCGCCTGCACTTCGTTTATCTCATTGCCGCGCTCATGCCACTAGGCGGGGCGCTATGCGCCATGTTGGCGGTGGTGGTCTCAGGGCGGCGCAGGACGCGTCCGGTGCTGTGCATTGGCGAGGAAGTTTCCTTACCTCGCCAGCGGACCAGTTTCGCCGCCTCCGAGCTAGAGCGCATGCAGTTCTATTCGCTCGAGCCGAGCCAAAATTTCCTTGTCCTGATTCCGCGTGGGGTACGCGTTTCTACCTTGGACGAAGCGCAGCAGTATTCGGCGCGATTGCCGGAGCAGGCGAATCTGGGCCCGCGGGAACTCGAGGAAAAACTCCGGGAACGATTCCCCGAGGTGCCCATCGATCACTTAGGCCAGGTGCGGGCCGAAGACTAGCTCGGGGTGCCAGCTACGCGTGCCGGATCGAGCTGCCAGCCCTGCGCGAGCAGCTGCATATTCTTGATTACTCCCTCGTGCGAGCTGGACTGCAGCGAGACCATGAGCTCATCGGCCTTGGCGTGCTCCTGGAAGGTATCGAGGTAGCTGGCCACCTCATCGGCAGTGCCGACGGCGGAGTACTTCAGCATGTCTAGGATTTGTTGGCCCTGGTACGAGCCGATGATCTGCTCTACTTGCTCATCGGTGAGGTGCTTGCCGCGGCCGGCGAAGGCCTTGACGCGGTTGAAACACACGCGCTCATATTCTTCCTGCGCCTCTTGGGTGGTATCGGCGGCGGTGACGTTGACGCCGGCGATGAGATAGGGCTTGCTGAAGCGCTCGGAAGGCTGGAAGTGCTCGCGGTAGTAGGTGGTAGCTTGCTCGAGGTGCTGCGGAGCAAAGTGAGAAGCAAAGGCATAAGGCAGGCCGAGCTTGGCGGCTAGCGAGGCGCCGAACATGGACGAGCCCAAAATATAGATCGGCACGTTGGTATTGGCACCTGGAACGGCGCTGACCCCCGGGATATAGGACTTGCCCTCGAGGTAGGAGTTGAGCTCTTTGACGTCTTCGGGGAAGCGTTCGGCAGAGTGGGCGTCGCGGCGCAGGGCGCGGCCGAGGGTATTCATGTCCGTACCGGGGGCGCGGCCCACGCCCAAGTCAATGCGCTCGGGGTACATCTCCTCCAAAGTGCCGAATTGCTCCGCAATGACATAAGGGGAGTGGTTGGGCAGCATCACTCCGCCGGAGCCTAAGCGAATGCGCTCGGTCTTTGCGCCGATATGGGCGATGAGCACGGCCGGGGAAGAAGACATGATGGACTTCATATTGTGGTGCTCGGTGTACCACATGCGAGAGTAGCCCAGTTTTTCTGCTTCCTGTGCCAATTCCACAGAGCGGGCGATGGATTGTGCTGGGGTTTCGCCCTCATAGATGGTGCAGAAGTCCAAGACGGAAAGATGCGCGCGTTCGGTCACGGGGGGAGCCTTCCTTTTGCTTTCGGAAAATTCTGTCTAAGTTCTCTTCTTCCAACGGTACGCGCCGCCTGACTATTCCGGGCGAGGCGATATCGCATCGCCGCCGGGACCTGTTGACATAAAAATCCCCTCCGCCTCGGCACCGTGGTTATGTGCGGAGGGGAGGGGTAAGGCAGGACTAAGAGACTAAGCCTCAGCGAGGGCATCGGCCTCCGCTGGCTCTGCCGCCGGTGGGTTGGCAGCGGCGTGCTTCTCGCCGGCCTTGGTGGCGATATCGACAACGAGGCCTATGACTGCCGCGATGGCGGTAGGAACAATCCAGCCCAAGTCCACGGCCTGGCCAGGTGCCAAGCTCAAGAGGGGATCGAGCGCGTCGGCGCCCCAGCCCTGGGCGGCGATGACTGACAGAGCCGACCACAGCACCGATACCCACAGCGCCAGGCGGTAGGTCCAGTAGAAGACAACGGACTTTTTCACCACCGGCTGGATCAGGGTGAGAGCGATAAGGGAGATAGCCGGCGGGTACAGGAAGGTAATGAATGGGACTGCAATGGAGAGCACTGTATCCAGGCCTTGGAAGGCAAAGAGGATGGACAGTGCGGTAAAGAGGCAGGCCCAGACGTGGTACTTCACCTTGGGCACAAGCATCTCGAAGAAGGCTGAGGTGGAGGTGATAAGGCCCACCGCGGTGGTCATGCAGGCCAAGATGACGATGGCAGAAAAGACGGCTTGGCCGATGGTGCCCATGGTGAGATTTGCGGCGTCGGCAAGCAGGGGCGCTCCTGACTCATAGGACTGGCCATTAGGAATGGTCTGGCCTACCCACGCCAAGCCCAGATAGATAGCGGCCAGCAAAGCGCCAGCAACCAGAGCGGCGGTGATAGTGCCGTTAACCAAGGACTTTTTGGTCTTAAACCCCTTGGAGCGCAAAGAGCCAACAATCACGATGGAAAAGGCCAAGCCCGCAATGGCATCCATGGTGTTATAGCCCTCAAAAAGGCCGGTGACCATGGGGGAAGAAGCATAGTCCGTGGTAGGGGTCTGGGGATCGCGGGGATTGTTGAAAGCTGCCAAGGCGATGAGGATAACCAACAGCGCCACCAAAGCCGGGGTGAGGAATTTACCCAAGGTATCGATAATGGAATTCGGCTTCCAGGACAGCGCTAGGGCGATGAGGAAAAAGACCACATTGAAGATGCCATTGGCCATGGTTCCTTCCCAGCCCAGCAGTGGGGTGATGGCGGTTTCCATAGAAACGGCGCCGGTGCGCGGCAGGGCGTAAAAGGCGCCGATGGCAAGGTAGGCCATCACAGAAAAAACGAGGCCGAAAAGCGCGCCGCCGTTGGAGCTCAGGTCGCGCACGGAGCGGCCAGAAATGGAGACGGCGACAATGGCTAGGACCGGAAGGAGCACGCCGGCGGCGAGGAAGCCGAGGACAGCGGGCCAAAAATTGGTGCCGGCCGAAACGCCCACCATGGGCGGGAAGATGAGGTTGCCAGCGCCGAAGAACATCGAAAACAGCATCAGCGAGGCAATTACGATGGTGGCGCCGGGCTTAGAGGTGCGTGACGCAACTGGGGTAGCCATGGTGGCTCCTTAATTTTCCATGTACAGCTAGTATGCGATGAGGATCCCGTTCCGCCGAGGGGTGGTGGCGGGGTGGGGATCATCCTCGCGGTCCGAGGTGGCGGGTCGCGCCTGTTCGTGTAATGAGACATTACTGACCACATGGTGAGAAATCAAAGTGTGGGGGTGATGCAGGCTACATGGTTGCCCCAGCCGCGCCAGATTAATCGAGAGCCGCGAAGGCACGCTCCATGCGGTCGAGTGCCTCTTCTAAGATCTCGCGTGAGGTAGAGAAATTCAACCGCGCATGGCCCGGCCCGCCGGTGCCAAAGGTATCGCCCTCATTAAGCGCTACCCTCGCATTCTCCCGCAACCACTTGGCCGGCTGCGGGTTGCCGCCGATAGCGGTATCGGCAAAATCCAACCACAGCAGGTAGGTGGCGTCCGGCTTGCTGGTCTTTAAGCCGGGGATGCGCTGAGGCAGCTCCTCCACCAACCAATCGCGGGTCTGCCGCAGGTACGCTATTTCTTCATCGAGGAAGTCGCCGCACTCGCGGTAGGCAGTCTCCGCAGCAAGCACGCCTAGAGTGCCCGTGCCATCCTTGGCCACGCCTGTGAGGCCATTCCACGTGTGTACATCGGCCGTGTTGGAGAAAATGATCTGCGCGCACTTCAGCCCGGCAGTATTAAAGGCCTTGGAGGTGGCGGTTACCGTGATGGTGCGCTCCGCGGCCGCCGCGCCGAGCGAGGCCACCGGAATATGCCGGCCCTCATAGACCAACGGGGCATGGATTTCATCGGCCAAGATGCGCGCGTCATACTTTTCAGCCAGCTCCACTAGCTCGGCGAGGTAGTCCTCGTCCAACACACGGCCGAGCGGATTATAGGGATTGGCCAGCAAAATAGAGCCCGCGCCCGCTTGGAAGGCGCGCTCAATATCATCCAGCTCTAGGCTGGTCTCGATCTTTTCGCGGCCAGCGGTGCGTGGTAGCTCCAAAAGCGGTGGGTAGGAGGGAACCGGCACAATCACGGGGGAGTCCTTGCGGGTGAAGTACTGTACGCCGAGCAATAGGCCGCGCACAACATCGCCGATCCAGAAAATATGTTCCGAGTTGGGGCGCCAACCATAGCGAGTGTCATAAAAATCAGCCACAGCCTCGCGCAGCCCCGAGGCCTTAGGTGCTGGGGTATAACCAAAGGTTTCCTTATCCACCAAGTCTTCCAGCGCCTTCTTTATGGCGGGCGCGGTGGGGAAGTCGGATTCCGCAATCCAGAGCGGCAGCACGTCTTCTTCGAAGACGGTCCACTTGCGGGTTCCGCGGGCTTGCAACTCTTCTAGGCTAGGAAACTCCATGGCCATAACCATAACGTGAAGCCCGCGGCCACCCCAGCGCTTTTATGCGCTTTTATTCATCTGCGTTGTCGGCCCAGCGGGAGTCCTCCTCCGCGTCTTCGGATTCGGAGGCAGAGCCGGAGACAAAGCCAAATTTCTTCAACCTGCGGCGGTCCGCGGCCGAGGTGGATTGGGTGAGCTTGAGCAGTTCGGCATAAATGCCACCGGATTGCGCCAGCTCGGCCGGCGAGCCCATCTCATCAATGCGGCCGCGATCCAGGGTGATGATGGTATCCACGTCCGCAATGGTGGATAGGCGGTGGGCAATAATCAGCGTGGTGCGGTCCTTCATTAGTTCATCCAGGCCGGCCTGCACGGCGCGCTCGGACTTGGTGTCTAGCGCCGAAGTAGCCTCGTCCAATACCAAGATGGGCGCGTCTTTAAGCATGGCGCGGGCAACGGAGACGCGCTGCTTTTGTCCACCGGAAAGCTTGAGGCCGCGCTCGCCAATAACGGTGTCATAGCCATCCGGGAAGGCCTGAATAAACTCATGGGCATTGGCCCGCTTGGCGACGTCTATGATTTCCTCCTCCGTGGCACCTGGCTTGCCGTAGGCGATATTTTCGCGAATGGTGCCGGAGAAGAGATAAGACTCCTGGAAGACCACGCCTACCGAGGCGCGCAGGCGCGAGGCAGTGAGATCGTCTACCCGGTGGCCCAGCACATCGAGGTGCCCCGCCGAGGGGTGGTATAGGCCCAGTAGGAGATTGACCAACGTGGACTTGCCACCGCCGGACTCGCCCACGAGCGCCACCTTATGGCCCTCAGCGGCCGCAAAGGAAATATCCTCCACTACGGGCTTGCCCTCCTCGTAGGCGAAGGAGACGCGGTCAAAGGAGAAGACCGGCGCGCCGGGGGTGGGCTCCAGCGGGCGAACCGGGGTGAGGTCGAGCTGCGGGGTATGCGAACCGGTGGTGGCAGCAACCAATTCGCGCGGGGCCGTGGGCTCGAGCTCTTCTTCCATGACTTTGAAGTAGTCCTTGGAACCAGCGATGGCGCGCTGGGCGGTATCGACAATCCAGCTCATCATAAAGACCGGCTGCTTCGCACTGGAGACCATTTGCAGCAACATGACCATATCGCCCAAGGAGAAATGTCCCTCGAGCGTGCGCCAGAAAATTACGCCGTAAATGCCGAGGAAGATGACAGCCATGGCCAGGCCGCGGAAGGTATCCATCATGTGCCACCAGCGCGATTGTGGCTTGGTGGTATCGACCACGGTACGGTAGCGCTGAGCAAAGTGGGAGAGCTCGCGAGTTTCGCTCACGAAGGACTTAGCCACCTTGACCTGGCCGATGACCTCGGCGAAGCGGCCGTTGGCGAGGTCGATATTTTCGTTTTTGACGGCCTCAAATTTCTGCCAGCGCTTCGAGGTCAGCGCGGTAAGCCACATATAGACCGGGAAGAGCAGCGCGAGCAGGACGGCCAGCGGCCAGTAATACCACGCAGTAATGGCCAGCACCGCGAGGGTCTGGATGATCATCGTGAAGAAGTTATTGGCAAAGGACTGCACGAACTGCGTGATATTGGCAATCGAGCGATCCAGCCGGGCGATGATCGTGCCGGTGACCTGGTTATCGTAATAGCCCTGCGGGAGGGCCAGCAGCTTGGCAAAGTAGCGCGTGGACAAAATCTCGCGCAGGCGCGAGACCATGACATCGCCGATGTAGCCGCCGATATTGCGGAAGAGGGCATTGGCGGCGTCGGCAAGAAAAAGCGCCACTGCCAGCAACAGCACCGTGCGCAGCGCATCGCCCAGTGGGGCGTCGTTCTGCAGGGCGCCCACGATGGTATCGGTAGCTTCGCGCGTCAAAAACGGCGAGATCAGTGCAACGACCGCAGTGATCGTGGCGGTCAGCAGCACGCCTAGATAAAAGGGCCACAGGGCAGAGGCACTGCGGGTAATGCGCAAAATGGAATTCATAAGTAGACCACACTCACTTCGAAACGGCGGTTAGTGCGCGGAATTAGGGAAAGGGGGGAGAGATTTAAGCGACTGCCCAGTATGCCACATGCGGCGTTAACGAGCGTAAATACTTAAGTTCAGGGAGGTTTAGGCTAAGGTACTTGTGCAGAAATACAACAATCTTCGCGTGCAAAGGATCCATCCACGGTGAAAATTTCCCACACACTCGGCGCGGGCGTGGTCAGCGTACTCGCCGTGACCCTGACCGGATGCAGCGTTCTCCAGCCGGAAGAAACAGGGCTGGGGGACAATATCACCGTCTCCAGCTCCGAAGAGGCCCCGTACGAGGCCAAGGACACCGATGATAAAGAGATCACCTCTAATCTTGCCGAGCCAGTAAAGGATAAGGGCTTGGGCGTGAGCTGGGAACTACAGGGAGTGTATTCCGATAACAACTCCGGTGGCTCCGTGGTGACCATCCTGCTGAAGAATGAAAACGACGTGCCCTTGCCGGTCGACGCCTTTGAAGATCCCACCCTTGAGCGCGCCGACGGCAACGGCGGCTGGGCCAAGATCAACTCCTTGCCCTATGACAAGGAATCTGTCCCAGACGTGGAGCCACCGGGGCTCGATCACCCGCTGGGCGCGGGCGCTTCGGTCAACCTGCAGTACCGCTTTGACGTGACGCCCGGCAACCTGTGGAATGCGCGCTTGCACATTGGCAACGTGACCTGGGTAGGAGACCTTAATCTATGACGGAACTTGTAGTCTTGGCCTCTGCCACGGGTGAACCCATCGGCACCGCTCCCAAGGCCGAAGTTCATACCACCGATACCCCGCTGCACTTTGCCTTCTCCGCCTGGTTGACCTGCGGTGGCAAAGTGTTGGTCACCCGCCGTGCGCTGAGCAAACGTACTTGGCCCGGTGTGTGGACCAATGCCTTTTGCGGCCACCCCGCTCCTGGCGAGGAGAATACGGATGCGGTGCTGCGCCGCGCTACCTTTGAGTTGGGTATTGCGCCTGAAGACCTGTCTATCCCGCAGCTTATCCTGCCGGACTTTTCTTATCACGCGGTGGATTCCTCGGGCACGGTAGAAAATGAAATCTGCCCGGTATATACCGTCGAGCTTGCCCCCGACGCCGCCTGGGAGCCCAACCCCGAAGAAGTAGATTCCTACCAGTGGGTCGAACCAGCACGGCTTTTTGCTGCCGCCGATGCCATGCCTGGCGTCTTTAGCCCGTGGATGATTGATGAGCTAGCGGACGAAAAGCTACGTGCTGCGCTGTAATTAAAGCTCGTCGTCGTTGTAGAAGGCTGCGGCCACGTAGTCCAAGGTGGCATAGGCTAGACGGCGCTCGCCTGTATCTAGGTCAAATTCCAGCACCTGGTGGTCATCGCCATAGTTGGGGAATCCGGGCTCACCCGTGGTGGCAAACTGGCGTAGCCACTCGTTGAGCTCTTCGGCGGGGGTTTCCTCGCCGGCCTCGTTCCCGCTTCCGCCAAACAGCGGGCCCAATTCCGCGCAATGCACCGCAGGAGAATCGGTGCGCGTAAACTCCATCATCCAGGTCGGGCCCGGGGAATGCGCAGCCACCTGGGCGGTCCAACGGCGCACTGCGGCATCACCGATGAGTCGGCCCATCGGCCGCTGCGGGTCCACGTAGTGCGCCAATTGCCGCCACTGCTTGAAGCGCTCCTGCGAGATCCCAAACTTGGGTGAAAGGTAGCTGGTAATAAAGCCCGCCAGCGCCATCTTGTCAATGCGCTGGGCTTGGGGCATGTCATAGAACTCATCGCGGGTAGACGTCACCACAATAGGGATATCCGCTAATTCTTCGGCGCGCAGTGGCGCAGGGCCCAAGGCGACATCGAAGCGGTACTTCTTGCGGAATTTGGCATACCCCTTGGCCAGCGATTCCGGGTCCATTTTTTCTAAGGCCTCGCGCGTTACCGGCACGCCGAGGGCCTTGCGCAGGTCGGTGACGCGGTGCTCAAAGCGGTCGCGCGGGAAGGCCGGCGAGAGCGCCAGCACGCGGCGGAAACCGCCCCGGAAGTGATCACGGCGTGCGAGCCACAGGCTTATCGCCGCCCCGGCGGATTGGCCCACCAAGGTGATATTGGTTTTATCGCCGCCAAAGGCCTCGATATTGTCCTGTAGCCACTCCAAGGCCAAGAGGCAATCATCGATGCCGCGGTAGCGGTCCGCCTCGTCGCCGTCGAAGCGTGCAAAGCCGGCCAAGCCCACCCGGTAACCCGCGTGGACCTGGATTACCCCGTGGCGGGCATTCTTCGTTCCCGAAAGCCGTGGATCTTCGTGCGAGCCGTGCTCAAAGCGCCCGCCGTGAATATAGACCACGACGGGGCAGTCGTTGGCATCGGCAGGAGTGGTAATGGACAAAGCGATATCTTCTGGGTGCGGCTCGCGGGCATCCTGATCGACGCTGCGATCAAACGGCTCGGCAGGCGAGTAGGTGCTGGGGATGGTGCTATAGCGCACCGAATGGAAATAGTGCAGGCCATCGCGGCGCACGCCGGTGATCCGGCCGGAAGCGGTGGCGACGGTAACAGGAATCTGGGCGCTTGACATGTCAGCCAGACTACCGCGAGCAAGTAGGATAAGTAGCCATGGAGTGGTTGACGAGCTTGGGCAGCACGCTATCGCAATTGTTGGTGCAAGCGCCCGTGTGGATTCAAATGGTCATCGTGGTGGCCATCGCCGTGCCACTCATGGTGGTCGTAGCGTGGTGCCTGATGTGGGGTGTCGATTACGTAGCCAACCGAGGCAAACTCATGATTTCCCAGCAACGCAGCCGCAGCACTAAAGTAGACCACCATGGCTGAGGAAAATAACGAGCGCGCACGACAAGAGCGCGCTGAGCTGCGCGCTAACCCCCGCGAGGGTCTTTGGGACCCCGAAGCAAAGCGCGCCGGCCAGGCATCCGCCTCGGCAGCTACGCCAGGTGCACAGCCCGTAAATCGCAAGCGCGCCCTGCCCAAATCCCGCGTCTCTCTCACACTGTGGACGATGATCGCGCTGGTCATCGTCGTCGCCCTCATTGGCCTGTGGGCCTAAGCCCGCTCCACCGCCGCTCCACCGCCGCACCCGTGCCTAGGCCCAGCGTTAGGCCTTCCGGCTGGTGGCCTCTAAGCGCTGGAAGAATTCCAGACTAGGAAGATCCTCAATGAGCAGGGGAGCGCCGTTGGTATCACATAGCGGCACGCACCAATTGGGATAAAGATCGTTCGTGGTACCTGGCTGATTTTGTGCGCGCACATCACCCACCATGTCCACCAAGCTGGTGCACGCGAGAGCCGAAGGCGTACCTGCGATATAGCGATGCAGCGCTACGCTTATATCCTCCTCCGCGCCGCGAGAAGCGCGCTCATCCGAATCTACGAGGTAATCGCGCTGCGGCAAGAGGCCGCGATCCGCCACGGTGCCGAGTACACGGGCCTGCCACTCGATGTCATCGCGCTGCTCGTCCTCCACCGATCGGGTCAGCACGCCTAAGCGCGCGCGGAGCGAGATATGATCGCCGCGCAGGTACGCCAAGGTTGGTGGCAGATCGTGCGTATTGACCGAGGACAGCGCCAGCTTGCGGTACTTTTCTTGTGGCAGCGGGGAGTAGTTATCATCGTCGCGTTCAAACCACACGATGGAGGTACCCAGCACCGCCTTCTGCGCGAGTACGTCTTGTACCCACGGCTCGACGGTGCCGAGGTCCTCACCGATGACAACTGCACCGGCGCGCTGCGCTTCTAGCGCCAAGATGCCCACCATGGCCTCAAAATCATAGGAGACATAGGTGCCCGTCAGCGGGCTGGCCATGCGCGGGATCCAGTACAGGCGGAAAAGGCCCAAGATGTGGTCCACGCGCACCCCGCCGGCATGGCGCAGCACGGTGGAGAGCATCTCGCGCCACGGTGCATAGCCTGCGGCGGCCAGGCGCTGCGGGTGCCAAGGTGGCTGCGACCAATCCTGGCCCTGCTGGTTATAGTCATCCGGCGGGGCGCCTACCGAGCACTGCGGCGCCAAATACTCTGTGAGGTTTACGGCATCGGCGCCGCCCGGGTGCACACCCACGGCAAGGTCAGTCACCAGACCCAGGCGCATGCCGGCATCGAGTGCGCGCTGCTGCGCGGCGGCTAGCTGCTCATCGCACAGGAACTGCAGCCAGGAATAAAAGCGCGTGAGCTTGTCCATGTCCAAGCCTTCGGCATGGCGCTGGCCCGACTGCGCGGCGGCGTCTTGTTGCGCGCACCAATACGCGAAATCGCGCAGGCCACGGCCCTCCTCGCGGGCGTAGCGCACGAAGGCCTCTTCGCGCTCCGGGGAGGGCTGGTAGTTAAAGAGCTCGCGCAGCACCTGCAGTTTGGCCTCAAAAATGGTGTCGCGCTCTATTTCTTCGGCGCTGCGGTTGCGCTGGCGAAACTCCTCCGCCAGCTCGCGTACATCATCCTGTAAGTCCTCCGGTAGGAGCTTGAGCTCCGGGATGGATTCGACGTGCAAGTAGAGCGGGTTGATAAAGCGCCGCGTGGTGGGCAGGTACGGCGAGTCCTCGACCGGTGGTAGCGGTTCGGCGGCATGTAGCGGGTTGACCAGCAAGAAATCCGCGTGCGGTGCGAGTGTTTCAGCTAGCTGCCCCAAATCTTGGAAATCACCGATACCCCAAGAAGACTCCGAGCGAACCGAATAGAGCTGCGCCATCACGCCGCTAATGGGGCGCTCCACAAACTCATCGGCCGTAGAAAGGCGCGCCGGGGTGATAATTAGCGGGCAGGCATGCTTGCCGATGCCCCCGGACTCCAGCACCAACTCGTGGTATCCCATGGGCAGATCGCCGGGGATGTGGAAGCTCGCCTCGCCCCAAAGCGTGCCATCGACGTTCGCGTCTGGGGCATCATTGGGATCCTGGTAGACCTCGCGGGTGCCTCCTTCCTCCAACTCAATGTGTACGTTGGCGGCATCGCCCGCGTGCACGTGGACCACGAAACCGCGCTCTTGGCCTTGGGGCGCGACAACGCAGTGGGGTAGGGGCTGGGAGGAGCGGTCCAGGTAGCCGTCGTAAAGCAGCTGCGTTAGCGCCGCATCGTCCGGATTGTCATCGATGGCCACGCCCAAGGCGCGCAGGGTATAGGCAATAGTGTCATCAGCGACGTGGACGGGGAAACCAGACTGGGAGGTATAGCTGGTGGCCACACCGTGGCGCTGGGCGAGTTCTTCAAGCAAGGCGCGGGTAGTCACAGGCCACATTGTGCCACGGGTGCAACGCGCCCGCTGGGGAACAGATTGGTACAGTAGGCGGAGATTAATAATTAGCTGTTCGAAAGGACACCGCGTGACCCTGCAAGAAGTCCACACCCCAGCCCAATTTACTATCGAGCCGGGCGAAACCTGCCTGACCGCCCTGATGGACACCGCGAAGAAGCGCCCTAATGGTGTCATGTTCACCCGCCCGGCAAACTACGAGTGGGTCAATGTCACGGGCAAAGAATTCATCGATGAGGTCTTTGAAGTAGCCCAGGGACTTATCGCCCTGGGCGTGCAGCAGGGGGACCGCGTCGCTCTCATCTCTGCTACCCGTTATGAGTGGTCCCTGCTGGACTTTGCCATCTGGGCTGCGGGTGCCGCCTCGGTGCCGGTTTATCCATCTTCGTCGGCTTCCCAGGTGCGCTGGATTATTGAAGACTCCGGGGCCGTGCTCGCCATTACCGAAACCCGCGAGCACTCCGAATTAGTAGAAAACCTGGTCTTGCAAGAAGACGGCGAGCCCAATCTCAAGGGCTCTCCCTCCCAGCTGCGCCGCGTCCTAGAAATCAACTCCTCCGCCATTGACACCCTCAAGTTCGAGGGCCGCGGCGTGGCCGCCGAGGAGGTCTACGCCCGCATCAAGGCCACCTCCACCGATGATCTGGCTTCCTTGGTCTATACCTCGGGTACTACCGGACGCCCCAAGGGTTGCATCCTCACCCACCGCAACTGGCTAGCCCAGACCCGCGGTCTGTGCACCAATCCCATTGGTATCTTTGCCGTCCCAGGCAGCCATACCTTGACCTTCCTGCCGCTGGCGCACGTCTTTGCCCGCGCGGTATCCATTGCGGTAGCCATGCGCGGTGCCTCCCAGAACCACTGGTCAGACTTTTCCACCATTTCCATTGAGTTTGCCCGCTCCCGCCCGAACGTCATTTTGGGTGTGCCACGCGTCTTTGAAAAGGTGCGCAATTCTGCTGCTGCTAAGGCGGCTGATTCTGGCATCAAGACCCTGCTCTTTGAGCAGTCCGAGAAGATCGCCATCGAGTACTCCAAGGCTTTGGATAAGCCGGAGGGCCCGGACCGCCTGCTGAAAGCCAAGCACAAGGTCTTTGACAAGCTGGTGTACTCCACCATCCGCAATGGAGTGGGTGGCAACGTGAGCTACTGCATTACCGGTGGCTCGGCCATGGGCCATGACCTGCTGCACTGGTACCGCGGTATCGGCATCCCGGTCTATGAGGGCTATGGCTTGACCGAGGTCGCCGCCGCGGCCGCGGTGGACTTTGTGGATCAGTCCATCGGCACCGTTGGCCCGCCGATGGGTGGCGTGACCTTCCGCATCAACGATGAAGGCGAAATCTGCATCAAGGGAGATATCGTCTTCCACGGTTACTGGAATAATCCGGAAGCCACGGCCGAGGCCCTCGAGGATGGCTGGTACAACACCGGCGACCTGGGCGAGATTGATGAAGACGGCAAGCTTGTTATCACTGGCCGCAAGAAGGACCTCATTGTCACGGCCGGCGGCAAGAATGTCTCGCCTGGCCCGATGGAGGATATCCTGCGCGGGCACCCGCTTATCTCCCAGGCCATGGTGGTAGGCGATGGCAAGCCTTTCGTTGGCGTGCTGCTGACCCTGGATCCGGACATTTTGAAGCGCTGGAAGCTGGACCACAACATTCCGGAGAATCGCTCCATGCGCGAGCTGGCCACCGATCCGACCCTGCGCGCGGAGCTGCAGGATGCCATCAACCAGGTCAATGCCACCGTCTCCCATGCGGAGGGCATCAAGAAGTTCTACATCCTCGAATCTGACCTTACCGAGGAAGAAAACGAGCTGACCCCCACCATGAAGGTCAAGCGCAACGTGGTTTCGCAGCGCTACGCCGAAGCCATCGAGCACCTGTACAAGCGCTAGGCTGCGCGACGGGTACACCCGAGGGAATTCCCTCGAGTGTTTCTTTATGCCCTGCTTGCCGACGCCCCCTTCTGCAGCTCACCCCACCATCCTCACCCCAGTGCGGGCGAACCTGCCATAAACCTGTGAATGGCTTCGGAGTGTCGCGCGCTTGCGGCGGCGGATCTCGCATAAAGTCGTGAGGCGTTACAGCAAACCTCAACCTCTACTAGAGGTTAGAAATGAGACCGTGGAAGGAGTGGCTCGAAGCCAATGCACAAAATCGCCGCCGAGCTGCGCCACCGCGAGCTTACGCAAGAGATTTACAATATCGGCGACGAAGTCGCAGAGTACCTCGAGCACCTCATTGAAGCCATCGAGGATTGGGACGAAGAGTTGTGCATGGATTGCCTGGCTGAGCTAGGCGATATCGTTGAAGACGCCCGCGTTGACTCCGGCCGTTGTGTAGGCGAGCTGATGGGCCTGCGCCAAGCCCTGGTCTCCGGCGTGCGCTCCGGCACCATTTCCGCCGCTTCTTCCGGCGTGAACGACGTGGAAGAGCCGGAACAACTTACCCCGCGCCTATTGGACGAGCGATTCCCCATCTCTAAGCCCATCGTGGTGCACGAGCTGGCCGAGTCCCTGCGCTCTCGCACCCAGGCCGTGGCGGATTACCTCCGCGAGGTAGTCGAGTACGTGCTCGCGCAAACCGACGCCGTGGCCCGCAACCTCGACATGGTCTCGCTGCCGCACTTGTACAAGCGCACCGGCGAGTCCGCCCTCATTGCGGTCCAAGCGTGGAAGCACACGGTGCTGGATACCCACCCGGCCTATGTCCGCACTATGCGCGGGCATAACCCTCCACAGTTCCTAGAAGAGCGCGCCCGGGTTGCCGCGGTGGTGGAAAAAGTCCGCGCTAAGCGCGAGGCGGCCCGCCGGGCTACAACTGCATAAACCACATAGACTTCCTTGTTTCACGCAAGGGGATGTTCACGGCCACCGAGATTCCCTCTCTCGGTGGCCGTTGAAGTTTTCTGCGCTAGGGTGCCCCAATTCGGGGAAGCATTTAGGGAAATTTTAGGTTAACGGCCGTTCCATATTATTTCTGTTATGCCTGTTCAGTGGGTTGGGTTGTGTATCCAGCGGTATTGTTGCTGGATTAACCTTAAAATCTAAGTAGAAAATACTCTCAACGCGCTGTAGGGTAATCCCCGTCCAAGCGAACGCCGTGACCTAGCACCATCCACACGCGGCGCGCGCAATTAGATTCTTTAACCACATCTACAGGGAGTTAAACCATGGGCGCACGCCGAACTTCTCGCCTCATTGCCAGCGCAGTGGCCGTAGCCACCTTTTCTTCCATTACCGTTGTTCCTAGCGCCGTCGCAGCCGATGACACCACCTTCGTCGAAGAAAAGACCACCGACGATACCGTAAGCCTCAACGGCATCGAATTCGATGAGGACGGCAACCTGCTGGAGGAAAACAACGCCGGCGATAAGGCGATGGAAGAACTCGACGCAGAAGAAGACGCCGCCGAGTCCATCACCCCGTACGCCGTAGACGGCGCGGAGGAGACCGCCGAGGCTCCGGCTTCTGAGGAGTCTGCAAAGCCAACCACCCTCGAGGAACTCGCACAGACTGAGGCCTCCAACGGCGACGTTAACGTCAAGGTGGTCAAGGATGAGCAGAAGGACAAGCTCGTCTGTGAGGTCACTGATGCCCCTGACAAGGAAGGCAACATGCTCGACCTCAAGCTTGCCTTGGCTAAGGCCTTCTACGATGGCGGCGAGAAAATTATCAAGACCGTTTGGGAAATCATCCCGGTCGTCGGTGACCTGGTTCCGTCCGACTTCATTGACAAGATTTCCGGCAAGACCTGGGACGGCATTGCCAAGCTGGTCAAGGAAGGCGAAAAGGACAAGACGGTTACCTGGGACCTCTCCCGCGCCCAGGGCATGGCCATCGGCCGCATCGACAACGCCGATGCCGACGTTGATATGAATAACCCGGATGGCGCTAAGAAGACCGTCTCCGGTCTGCTTAAATTCGCAGACGGTACTTTTGGCAAGGGCACTAAGGTTATCTTGAAGCTCTTTAATGCAGCCGTTACCATCGCCGGCCTGGTTCCAGGTGCGAGCGTCGCCGGCGACCTGAAGCTGAGCAAGGAACAGCAGAAGAGTATCGAAGACTCCCTGAACAACATCTCCACCGCAGCTTCCAATCTCGCGGCCGTGAACGCCCCGGCTGGCCAGCTGTGCTCCGATATGCTCAACGGCAAGAAGACCAAGGACCAGCCTTCCGAGGAGCCTTCCTCCGAGGAAACCACTTCCGAGGCTCCGGCTTCTGAGGATGCTACCTCTGCAGAGACCACCCCGGCCGAGTCTGCAGAAGAGACCTCTACTGAGGAGACCTCTGCAGAAGAAGCGGCCACCGAAGAGCCGACCTCTGAGGAATCCACCGAGCCTTCCACTACCGAAGCCGCAGTTGTTCCAGGCCAGGACGGAAAGGACGGCCAGGACGGCGTAGATGGTAAGGATGGCCAGGATGGCCGCGACGGTCGTGACGGTCGTGATGGTCGTGATGGTAAGGATGGCGAGAACGGCCGCGATGGTCGCGATGGCAAGGATGGCCAGGACGGTAAGGACGGCCGTGACGGCGAAGACGGCCAGGATGGTCGCGATGGCCGCGACGGGCGTGATGGTCGCGACGGACGTGACGGCCGCGATGGCATCAACGGTAAGGACGGCAAGGACGCAGACATGTCTTCCGTCGCAGGGTTCTCCTTCCTGGCTGCGCTCGTAGGCGGCGGCACGGTGCTGGGCATCCTGTCCACCATTGACTACCTCTACACCCACGGCATGCTGCCGAAGAACAGCGTCCCATGGCGCATCAACCAGTAAAACCTTCCTGTTGAGGCATTAGCTGGAAACAGAAAAGCCTCCGCGAGCATAAGCTCGCGGAGGCTCTACCTTATTGCGGGCGAAGTTTCGGTCGGTTCTCTTGCGAGGCACTCGCTATCGCCCTCCCTTCGCGCTCACCGGCGCAGCGGATTCCGCGGCGAAAGCGCCGCTGGTGAGCGCGAAGGGCGGGGTAGAGGAAGGCGGGAGGCAGGAAGCGTGGACTTAGGCAGAACGCGCGGCCTTTTGTCTGGCGGTGATGGTGGAAATGAGGTCGCTCAGGAAGCAAGTGGGGTGGTCGATGAGCTGCCGAGGGGTATAGCAGAGAACGGTGAAGCCGGCCTCGCGCAGACGTCGGTGACGCTCATGCTGATGGGCAAGCGCCTTCGCGGGGATTATGTCGATGAGGTAGGCGTTGTTGATGCATAGGGCGGTCGTGATGCCGGGCAACGCGGTGAACGGCGCCTCGAAGAACATGGGCCAGGGGAAATCGGCCTCAATGAGGAGGGCGCGGGCGAAAGACTCGTAGGGAGAGCGGGAAAGAGGTGAGGCGTGGTGGATTACGGCGCGGACGATGCGGCTATTGCGCACCCGGCCCATGCGGGCAAACTCTTCCTTGAGGTCTTCCCGGCTGACGCCGGAACGCAAAGCCGAGTCGGCGGCGATGAGGCCGTCGGTGAAGCCGTGGTAGCGGGCGACATCGATAACCGCGCGGGCCTTGGAAACGCAGCGGGTGCCGTCCACGAGGACGGGCTCGGGAAGGGAAGCCTTGCGATAAATGCGCTCGGGATGGCGGCGGTCCTTGTGGGGAAGAGTATTGGTGGGAAGGGCCATTTCAATCTTTTCCTCGGCTGTGGCGATGACCCACAGTCCGTGCACGCGGGCGGCGGACTTGGAGATGAGCACCGCGGTATAGGCGCTGCGGGCGGCGGCGATGGCGCGCAGGCGCAGCTGGGAGGGGAAGTCGAGGCAATGGTAGTGATCGCGCCGGACTGCGATGCGCGGTGCGAGTTTGAGGTAGGTGCCGTTTTTCAGGTCGGTCCAGAAGGTGGGGTGGTTGGCGCGGATGGAGTCGATATTGGTCAGTGATGGTGTCATGCCTCCTAGGAAAGGGCACGTTGCCGGCCGGCGCGCGGAGGTGGCGGCCGGGCCTGTGGATAACAAGGCCGCAGAGAAAGGCGAGTGAGCGAAGTGGCGGCTGGGAAAGTTACGGCCACAGTTATCCACAATCGGGGGCAACAGCCCTTGCGCGCGGGTGCGAAAACGGCAAAGCCCGCGCCGAGCACAATGAAGCGGGCACGGGCGCGGGCGAGGACGCGGCAGGAACTAGACGGCCGGGGGAGGGGTGACCTTGTCTAGCTGCTCGGTAATCTGCGGCCATAGCTGGCCCATGATGTCATCCCAGGTAAGGATCCATACGGCATTGTCCTTATCGGCCTTGCCCACCATGACAAGCTGCTCGTTGCGAGCGCGCATATGGTCCAGAGTCTTCTGGACGGTGGTGGAAGAAGACACGGACAGGGCAGGGCGGGAGAACTCGAGTACCGGAGTCTCCGGCTCGGCCAGCAGGGTATCGCGCACGTGGACCACGCGCGGGACGCGGGAATCCTTAGGAAAGACCAGCACGCGCATGATGTTCTTGCGCACAACGAGGTCTTGGAGGTCTGCCACGGTGGCGTCGGAAGGCAGGGGCACTACCTCAGAGCCATGCTCGCGAGCCATGGCACCAACGGTGGAGTTTTCCAACTCGATGACATCAGAAATCTGGTTAGCAGACTCATCGTCCAACGCACCGGTCTCGCGGGAGTGCTCGACCAAGGTGCGCAGGGTTTCGGCGTCGTAGCCGGCCGCACCAGCGCGGTCGACGGGTTCTTCGCCGGCCATGGAGACCATTTTGTTGGCCATGACGTTGATCCACTTCAGCAGCGGGCGGAAGATCCACACGAAGCCGCGTGCGGGGACCGCGATGAACTGCAGGGCGGTCTCCGGGTGGGTAATAGCCCAGGACTTCGGTGCCATCTCACCGAGTACGAGGTGGAGGAAGGTGACGACGAAGAGAGCGAGGAGGAAGCTGACGACGTCGGCAATGCCCAGCGGCAGGCCCGCGGCCTCCAGCGGTGCCATGAGCAGGTGGTGCACCCAGGGCTTGGTCACAGCACCGAGCACAAAGGTGGCGGCGGTAATGCCCAGCTGTGCGCCGGCGAGCATGATGGTCAGCTCATTGAGCGAGCGCAGCCCCGCACGGGCAGTACGAGAGTTTTCCGCATCCTCTTCCAAGCGGTTGCGGCGAGCGCCCATCAAGGAGAACTCGATAATCACAAAGAAGCCGGAAGCGGCGATGATAAGCAGGGTAACGAGGAGGTTAAACCACCAAGATTCGGTCATTATGCATCCTCCTTCTTATCGGCATCATCGGAGTGGTCGGAGTAATCCTCCACCAACTCGATGGCAAGCACGGACGGCACGTGGCGGTCCACCTCTTGTACGCGCAGGCGGAGGGAGCGGACGGGAGCCTCATCGTGGTCCACCCAGTCCTCGGGCTCGGCCTCGAGCTGGATGGTGTGTTCCTCGCCTACCTCAGGCAGCGCACCGGAGTGGGCGATGATGAGGCCGGCGACGGTCTCAAAGTCGCCCTCAGGCAGGTCGTGGCCGATGGCGCGCTCGATCTCATCAATCGGCGTATCGCCGTCGACTAACCAGTGGGAATCGTCCTGCTCGGTGATTTCCTCGGTTTCTTCGATATCGTGCTCATCGGTGACATCGCCCAAGATTTCCTCGGCCAAGTCCTCCATGGTCACGATGCCTACGAAGCCACCGTATTCATCGATGACACAGGCCATCTTTTGGTCGCTATCGCGCAGCTCTTCCACCACATCCGGCAGCGGCATCAGCTCAGGGACTACGACGGCCTCCTGCATGATGCTGGTGGCCTTGGTCGCGGCGGGGAGATCGCTTCCTAGGACGTCGATAAGATGCACCACGCCGACTGGATTGTGCTCATCGTCGATGACGGGGTAGCGCGTGTGGTCGGTAGACATCATCTCGCGGACCTCACCAAGGGTGGTGTCCGGATCAATGACGTCCACGCGGGAGCGTGGGATCATGGCGTGCTCAACGTCGTGCTCAGGGAAGTCCAGCAGGCGGTCGAGCACCATATAAGTATTCTCATCCAGATCGCCAGCCTCGTGGGAGGAATCCACGATGGATTCCAGGTCATCGGCGGTGGCGGAGGAGTCCACGTCTTCCACCGGCTCGATGCCAAAGACCTTGAGGATGGCATTGGAAGAGTACTCAAAGAAGTGGATGAGCCAGCCGAAAATCCGCAGGTAGATTTGCGTGGATGCGGCCAGCCAGCGCGCCGTCTTCATGGGGGCGGCGATGGTGTAGTTCTTGGGGAAAAGCTCCGCGAAGAGCATGGTTGCAATCGTGGAGATGAAAAGTGCCGCGATGGTGCCCACGGTGACAGACACCGCGGACGGAACACCGACGCCGCCGAGTAACGTACCTAGTCCCTGGCCTACGAGCGGCTCCGCGACATAGCCGATGAGCAGGCCGGTAATCGTAATACCAAGCTGCGCGCCGGAGAGCATGAAGGAGGTCTGCTGGGTAATAGCCAGCGCGCGCTGTGCTGTTTTATCCCCCTCAGCAGCCTGGGTCCGCAGCTGTGTGCGGTCCACGGACATGAAAGAAAATTCCTGGGCCACGAAGTATGCATTCGCGACGATGATGAGGCCGATGACTACGAAGCCGGCCAAGATCATCACAATAGCCGATAACATGATTTACTCCCCACCGCCTAAAAGGAGGTAGGGACATCGACTCGGAGGTTCCACTGAGGGTGCCTTTCTACTTGGGAAGATGGAAATATACTACATGCTTAACCCTGCTTTCGGCCATTTTGTTCCCTCCCTATTAGGGTTTTATCCATGACTGAACCCTTCGGGCTTTATATTCACGTTCCCTTCTGCGCCACTCGCTGTGGCTATTGCGATTTCAATACCTATACTCCGGGCGAGTTGGGCAGCCCGCGGGATCTCACCGGACCCTATCTGGATGCCTTGGACCGCGAGCTGGAGTTGGCGGCCGCGCGCGTAGGCCGCCCGGCCGAGACCGTCTTCATTGGCGGCGGCACGCCTTCGCTGCTGGGCGGGGCGGGCCTGAGCCGCATCCTGAATACCGTCCGCTCCACCTTCGGCTTGGCGCCAGGGGCGGAGGTCACCACCGAATCCAACCCGGAGTCCACCTCACCGGAGTATTTTGCCCAGCTTGCCGACGCCGGCTATACCCGCATCAGCCTCGGTATGCAGTCCGCATCCCCGGGGGTCCTCCAAGTCCTGGAACGCGCCCATACCCCCGGACGTGCCTTTGCCGCCGCCCGCGAGGCCCGCGCCGCCGGCTTCGAGCACGTCAACCTCGACATGATCTATGGCACGCCCACCGAAACGGATGACAACGTGCGCGAGACGCTCGACCGAGTGCTAGAAACCGGCGTGGACCACGTCAGTGCTTATTCGCTCATCGTAGAAGACGGCACGCGCATGGCGCGCAAGGTCAATAAAGGTATCCTGCCTGCCCCCGATGAGGACGTGCTGGCGCGGCGCTATGAGATGATTTCTACCACCCTCGAGGCAGAAGGCTTCGAGTGGTACGAGGTCTCCAACTGGTCCAAGCCCGGCGGCGAGTGCGAGCACAACCGCATCTACTGGGTAGACGGCAATTGGTGGGGTGCAGGCCCAGGCGCCCACTCGCACTTGGGTAACGAGCGCTTCTTTAACGTCAAGCACCCCTCGCGCTATATCGATGCCCTCGGCCGCGACGAGCTGCCCATCAAAGAGACCGAGACGCTTACCGACGCCGACCGCCACATGGAAAAGATCATGCTCGGCCTGCGCCTGCGCGAGGGCATCCCGGAGGCCTGGCTCGATGCCCACGCTGCCCCCGCCCTCGAGCGCTTCATTGGCCGCGGTCTGCTCGAGCGCGCCGGCAATCGCGTACGCATCACCAAGCCCGGCCGCCTGCTGGCCGATGGCATCATCACCGATCTCCTCGTCGCCGAAGAAACCTAATCCTCGCTCCCAGACCTTTAGACTTAGTTCAGTAGAAACCAAACCCGTTAGTTTTGGCTCAGTCGATGAGAAACCTGTTATTCCGCTATTTTCTTGTTAGTCTTTTGCCGTGACTGGTGAACTGGTTCCTAAGACGCAGGCTTCTTCCAAGCTCGCTGGGATCGAGCTACGCCAGCTGAAAGAGACTATCTCAGTGCCATGGCAGCCTTAGGCGATGGTTCAGCGGAAACGAAAGAAATCGGTGAACGTCTAGGGAAGGATAATAAAGCTCTTGGTCCGGTGCGGGCTAAGCTCATAAACAAAGGTCTCATTTATTCCCCTGAGCACGGTAAAGTCAGGTACACCGTCCCGAACTTTAAAGAATTTATCATTCGCCGAAGCGAATAGGAGCGCCATAGTGTCTACCTCAACCGATGCCCGCCGCAAGGAAGTCCTGCGCGCCATCGTGGCGGACTATATTGCCTCCCAGGAGCCGGTCGGCTCTAAGTCGCTGCTAGAGCGCTACCAGCTGGGAGTTTCCTCGGCCACCATCCGCAATGACATGGCCGTGCTGGAATCCCAGGGCCTTATCTCCCAGCAGCACGCCAGCTCCGGCCGCGTGCCCACCCAGCAGGGCTACCGCCACTTTGTGGACTCCCTCCACGAGGTTAAGCCGCTTTCGGCCCCAGAGCGCCGCGCCATGCTCAACTTCTTGGAAGGCGGCGTCGACTTGGAGGATGTGCTGCGCCGCTCGGTGCAGCTATTGGCGCAGGTGACGAAGCAGGCGGCCGTCGTCCAGCTGCCCAATCTCAAGGTCTCGCGCGTCAAGCATTGCGAGGTCGTGGCGCTGTCCCCGGTGCGCCTGCTGCTGGTGCTTATCACCGATAACGGCCGCGTGGACCAGCGCAATGTGGAGCTCGATGAAATCATCGACCAGGACCAAACCTTCCGCCTGCGCGACATCGTCAATAGCGCGCTGGTGGGCAAGACGCTTAGCGACGCCTCCGTAGAGCTCGCCCACCTCGTCGATGACGCCCCCTTGGATATCCGCCACCACGTGCTCAAGGTGGCCACCACGCTCATCGAGACCCTAGTGGAACAACCCTCCGACCGGCTGATTATGGCCGGTGCCTCCAACCTGACGCGTGTGGCCCGCGAGTTCCCGGAAGGCTTACCCAAGATTATTGAGGCGCTGGAAGAACAGGTCGTCGTCCTCAAGCTGCTCGCCCGCGTGCCGGATCTCGGCAACGTCTCCGTGGTTATCGGCGAGGAAAACGAGGAAGACCAGCTGCGCCAAGCCTCCGTGGTGGCCACGGGCTATGGCCTCGGCACCGGCGATGAGGTGGCCACACTGGGCGGCCTTGGCGTGGTGGGGCCTACCTTTATGGATTACTCGGGAACAATTTCTAAGGTCTCTGCCGTTGCACGGTATGTGAGCGAAATTTTGGCCGGCGAGCAGTGCGAGTAAACTAGCTGGCCGCGCATAATTTTTTCAAGTTAACCCCAACAAGACGAATTAGAAGGAATATCTCTTACAGTGGCTCGTGACTATTACGGCATCCTCGGTGTTGATAAAAACGCAACTGACCAGGAGATTAAGAAGGCCTACCGCAAAATGGCCCGCAAGTATCACCCGGATCTAAACCCGGATGATGAAGCTGCCGCGGAGAAGTTCCGCGATGCCGCGCTGGCCCAGGAGGTCCTGCTGGATCCGCAAAAGCGCCAAATCGTGGACATGGGCGGCGACCCCATGGAGCAGGGCGGCGGCGCCGGTGCCAGCGCCGGTGGCTTTAGCGGCTTCGGTGGCGGCGGCCTAGGCGATATCTTCGCCGAGTTCTTTGGCGGCGGGGCCGGCGGCTCCCGCGGCCCTAAGTCCCGCGTCCAGCCGGGCAACGATGCCCTGCTGCGCACCCGCATCACCTTGGAGGAGGCCTACACCGGCCTGAAGAAAAAGGTCACCGTGGATACCGCGGTGCTGTGCGATAGCTGCGGTGGTACCGGTTCCGAGTCCAAGGCCAAGGCGGTTACCTGCGATAACTGCAATGGCATGGGTGAAATCCAGGAGATGCAGCGCAGCTTCCTGGGCAACGTCATGACCACCCGTCCGTGCCCGAAGTGCCAGGGCTTTGGCGAGGTCATCACCGATCCGTGCAATCACTGCGCCGGTGACGGCCGCGTGAAGAAGCGTCGCGATATCACCGTTAATATCCCGGCCGGCATCAATGACGGTATGCGTATCCGCATGGCCTCCCAGGGCGAGGTAGGCCACGGCGGCGGCCCGGCCGGCGACCTCTACGTCGAGGTTCATACGGAGGAGCACCCCGTCTTCCAACGCAATGCTGATGACTTGAACCTCACCGTGCGCGTGCCGATGATCGATGCCGCACTGGGCACCAACTTCACCATCGATCAGCTAAGTGGCGAAGAGCTCACCATCGATATCGAGCCGGGCACCCAGCCGGGCGAGTCCATCAAGGTTGATGGCGCCGGCATGCCGCGCCTGCGCACCGATGGCTACGGTAACCTCTTTGCCCACGTGGACGTCGTTGTGCCGAAGGACCTGGACCGCAAGACCCGCGAGTCCCTGGAGAAGATCCGCAACTCCCGCGACGAGGGCGCCCGCGTGCGTACCACCGGCGATGGTCAGGAGGAATCCTTCTTCAGCCGCCTCCGCGATAAGTTCCGCCGCTAATGTCGCTGCCCGTCTTCATCCACCCGGACCTTTCCGCCGCGCGCACTGGCGAGGCCTTCAGCTTCTCCGGCCCGGAGGCCCGCCACGCCGTGACGGTCAAGCGCATGGGGGAGGGCGAGCGCCTCGAGCTTATCGACGGTACCGGTATCCGCCTCACCCTCACCATCACCGCTACCTCGGGCAAGGACTCCTTGGAAGGCACGGTCGACTCCATCGACACCGCGCCCGAGCCCACCCCGCGCGTGACCGTGGTGCAGGCCATCCCGAAATCCGAGCGTGCCGAGCTCGCCGTGGATCTCGCCACCCAAGCCGGCGCCGATGAGATCATCGCCTGGCAGGCGGACCGCTGCGTGGCCAAATGGGACGGCAAGAAGGCACCCAAAGCAGTGGCTAAGTGGCAGGCGGCCGCGGATTCCGCGGCTAAGCAATCCCGCCGCGCCCGCATCCCCCAGGTGCGCGGTCCGCTGACCACCCCGCAGCTCGTCCAAAAGCTCACCGGTGGCCGCGACGGCGCTTCCTCCAACGCCCCCACTGTGCTCGTGTTGCACGAGGAAGCAACCGTCTCCATCAAGGACGTGCCACTGACGGACGATGTCGTCCTGCTCATCGGCCCCGAGGGCGGCATCGGCGACGCCGAGCTCGATCGCCTCAAAGAAGCCGGCGCCATGCCCATCAAGCTTGGCCCGGAAGTGCTGCGTACAGCGAGTGCGGCAATGGTGGCGCTGGCGGCAATCGGCATGCGCACCGAGCGTTGGTAAGCGGCGCTGGTAGCCTAAAGCACGTGCCTATCATCACGAAGAAATGTGAGCTAGATTCCGCCTACGTCAGCAGCGTGCTGGGCAGCGCGGATGATAACCTGCGCGTGCTCAATAACCGCCTGGATGCGGACCTCTTTGCCCGCGGCAACGTGGTCACCGTCACCGGTCCTGACTACGAGGTCGCCCGCGCCGCCAAGATCCTCGACGAGCTCGAGGCCATCGCTCGCCGCGGCCACGCTGTGTCTACCGATACGGTCAAACACACCATGGACATGGTGGCCGTGGAAGCGCCGCAGTCGGTGTCGGCGGTGCTGGCGGCGGACATCGTCAAGCGCCGTGGCAAAGCCATTCGCCCTAAGACGGTGGGCCAGTCTGAATATGTGCAGGCCATCGACGATAATACGGTGGTCTTTGGCATCGGCCCGGCCGGTTCCGGCAAGACCTACCTGGCGGTGGCCAAAGCTGTACAGGCGCTGCAGACCAAGCAGGTCTCGCGCATTATTCTCACTCGCCCGGCTGTGGAAGCAGGGGAGAAGCTGGGCTTTTTGCCGGGCACGCTCAATGACAAGATTGACCCTTACCTGCGCCCGCTATATGACGCCCTGCGAGACATGCTCGACCCAGAGATGATCCCCAAGCTCATGGAGGCCGGCATCATCGAGGTCGCCCCGCTGGCCTATATGCGCGGCCGCACGTTGAACGATGCCTTTGTCATTCTTGACGAGGCCCAAAACACCACACCCGCGCAGATGAAGATGTTCCTCACGCGCCTGGGCTTTGGCACCAAGATTGTGGTTACCGGCGATATCTCGCAGGTAGACCTCCCGCATGGTCAGGTCTCCGGCCTGCGCATCGTGCGCCGCATCCTGCGCAACGTGGAAGATATTCACTTCGCGGACTTGGGTTCCAAAGACGTGGTGCGCCACCAGCTAGTCGGGCGCATCGTCAATGCCTATGAGACCTTTGATAATAGGAAGGCCGCAGAATACGAGGGAATGGAATGAGTATCGAGTTTCTCAATGAGTCCGGCTTCGAAGGCGTCAACGAGGAGATGTTGATTGACGTCGCCTCTTATGCCTTCGGCGCCATGGACATCAACCCCGATGCCGAGTGCACAATCACCTGCGTGGATTTGAAGACCATCGAGGATCTCCACGTGCGCTGGATGGACCTGGAGGGCCCCACTGATGTCATGAGCTTCCCCATGGACGAGCTCACCCCGGGGGCCATCGCCGGTGGCGGCCGCCCCGATGCCACCGACCCGGGCCCGGCCATGTTGGGTGATATCGTGCTGTGCCCCGAGTTTGCCCTGCGCCAAGCAGAGGCCGCCGGCCATTCCCTGGGCCACGAGCTCGCCCTGCTTACCGTGCACGGCTGCCTGCACCTTTTAGGCTATGACCACTCCACTCCGGCCGAGGAAAAAGAAATGTTCGGCCGCCAAAACGAGCTGCTTGCGGACTGGTACGACGATGTGGCTGAGCGCGGTGTTTCCTATCAGCCCAAGCCCTCCGGCCCTAAGGCTTTTCCCGACGCCGCCGAGCGCGCCAACCTGGACAAGCAGGTTCCTGGCGGGGGCATCCCTGCGGTGGGAGAACCACAAGATCGCCCGGAAGAATAATTTTTCGGTTTCTTTTGTGAGCGCGTGCGCCGCGTAGCACAATGGAAACCTATGACTATCCTTTCCATCCAGTCCCACGTCACCTACGGCCACGTTGGCAACTCCGCGGCCGTCTTTCCCCTGCAGCGCGCCGGCCATGAGGTATGGCCGGTCCACACGGTGAACTTTTCCAACCACACCGGCTACGGCGACTGGGGCGGGCCGATGATTCCGGCCAGCGATGTCACCTCCATCATCGACGGCATTGAAAAGCGCGGTGCCTTCCCGCAGATCGACGCCATTCTTTCTGGTTACCAGGGCGGCGCCGATATTGCCGACGCCATCGTGGAAACCGTCCGCCGCATCAAGGCCGCCAACCCCAAGGCCCTCTACGCCTGCGATCCTGTAATGGGCAATGCTAAGTCCGGCTGCTTTGTCTCCGATGAAATCCCGCCGCTGTTGCGCGACCGCGTCGTGCCCGTTGCCGATATCATCACCCCGAACCAATTCGAGCTGGGCTACCTCACCGATTCCGAGGTTGGCACCCTTGATCAAACCCTCGCCGCGGTGAAGAAGGCACAGGAAATCGGCCCGAAGACCGTGCTGGTCACCTCCGTTAAGCGCCCCGAGACCCCTGAAGACCAGATTGAGATGCTTGCCGTCGACGGCGACCGCGCTTTCTTGGTGTCCACGCCACTGTTGCCGTTCAAGCGCAACGGCTCCGGCGACGTCACCGCCGCCTTGTTTACCGGTCACTACACCGAGACCAGCGACGTCAAGGAGTCCTTGCGCCGGACCGCCTCCTCCGTCTATGACCTGCTAGAAAACACCTATGAGGCCGAGGCTGCCGAGCTCCGCCTCATTCAGGCGCAGGACGTCTTCGCTCACCCGCGCATGCAGTTCGACGCCGAGGAGCTTTAGGCCTGGGCGGCCCCCGTTCGCGCGCGTGGGATCCCGTGAAGTTTGGCCTCCTAAAGTTAGGTCCATTCTGATCGAGCCGATCTGAGGAAAACTTCCCCTCAGATCGGCCTTTTCGCCCTCAATTCAGCCTGATCTCCTTCGACTTTTCTCCTCTGCTCCCTCAAGCACCCGCACCTACGCCCGGACCAAGACCCCATGCCCCAACACAGCAGCAAAGAAGCATTAGAACTAATCGGAGATCTTGACTCTGTGGGCTATTATTGCGGGTAATGAGTTCTGATTTTGATGCACAGTTTGAGGCGGCATTCGAGGGCCTTCCAGAAGACCCCGATGATGCCGTGCCGGAAGGCGCCGAGAATACGGCAGCCCCGCTTGATTATTCGCAATACACCGATACCCCGGAGGGTTTCCGCTCGGGCTTCGTATCCTTTGTCGGGCGCCCGAATACCGGCAAGTCCACGCTGACCAATGCCCTGGTGGGGCAAAAGATTGCGATTACCGCTGACCAGCCGGAGACCACCCGCCACACCATTCGCGGCTTGGTGCACCGCGATGATGCCCAGGTTATCGTCGTGGATACGCCAGGTCTGCACCGCCCACGCACCCTTCTGGGCGAGCGCCTCAACGAGGTAGTGAAAGATACCTATGCCGATGTGGACGTTATCGGCCTGACCATCCCGGCCGATGAAAAGATTGGCCCGGGGGACCGCTGGATCCTGGATAACGTGCGCAGCATCGCGCCAAAGACCCCGATCATCGGCATCGTCACCAAGCTGGATAAGGCCAGCAAGGACCAGGTAGGCGCCCAGCTTCTGGCCCTGCACGAACTGCTTACCCAGGATGACCCGAATGCGGTAGTCATACCGGTGTCCTCCAAGGAGGGCGTGCAATTGGATGAGCTGGTGCAGGTCATCGTGGACCACCTGCCAGAAGGCCCGAAGTTCTACCCGGATGACCACATCACCGATGAGGGCCAAGAAAAGCGCATCGAAGAACTCATTCGTGAGGCTGCCCTGTCCGGCTTGAAGGCGGAGCTGCCACACTCGGTGGCGGTGCAGGTTGATGAGATGCTGCCATCGCGCACCCGGGAGGGCGTGCTGGATATCCACGCCATTTTGTACTTGGAACGCCCCGGCCAAAAGCGCATTATCGAGGGCAAGGATGGCCTGCGCTTCCGTCGCATTGTGGGCAACGCCCGCAAGGAGATTATGAAGCTGCTGGGCCAAAACGTGTACTTGGACCTGCGCATCAAGGTGTTGAAAAATTGGCAGTCTGACCCGAAGTCGCTGGGCAGGCTCGGGTTTTAAACCACTATGCGCGAGAACTATCGTGACCGCGCAGTGGTCATCCGCACCTATGATTTTGGCGAGGCCGATCGCGTCATAGTCCTGCTTACCCGCGATCATGGCCTCGTGCGCGCGGTGGCCAAGGGCGTGCGCCGTGCCAAGTCGCGCTTTGGTTCGCGCCTGCAGCTCTTTGTCAACCTCGATGTCCAGCTGTATGTGGGAAAAAATCTAGCCACCATTTCCCAAGCGGATACGGTGGATTACTTTGGCGCGCGCCTCATTGAGGATTATGAGCGCTACACAGCCGCGTGCGCAGTGCTGGAATCGGCAGAGCGCCTTGCTTTTGCCGACGCCGCCCATGACCCCTACCTCTACGAATCCGTCACCGCGACCTTGGAGCAGCTGCAAACCTCAGACCCGACCATGGCGCTGGATGCATTTTTGCTGCAGGCGATGTCGCATGCCGGCTGGGCACCGAGCCTTTTCAACTGCGCCCAGTGCAACCGGCCCGGCCCGCACCACGCCTTTCACCCGGCGGTTGGTGGGGCGGCGTGCCACGAATGCCGGCCGCCGGGTGCGGCCGAGGTAGACCCCGAAACCCTGCACCACCTGTGGCTTTTAGCGCATAACTATCCGACGAATCCAACGAATGCGCAAAAGCAGGAGGGGCACCGCCTAGCGCGGGCGCACCTGCAGTGGCACATGGAGCGCAATGTTTCCGCATTGCAGATAATGGAGCAGTAGAATATAGCCCGTGATTACGCCAGACCCGAACCGCACTTTGACCCCGCCGAATATCCCGGACGAGTTCCTGCCGCGCCATATTGCGCTGGTCATGGATGGCAATGGCCGCTGGGCCCAAGAAAAAGGCATGAAGCGCACCGAGGGACATAGGCGCGGCGAAGCCGTGCTTCTTGACGTCGTCGATGCCTGCCTTGCCGCCGGCGTTCCTTATCTTTCGGCCTATGCCTTCTCCACGGAGAATTGGCGCCGCAGCCCTGAGGAGGTCCGCTTCCTTATGGGCTTTAACCGCGACGTGCTGCGCCGCCAGCGCGAGTGGCTCAATGAGCGCGGTGTGCGCGTAGTGTGGGCTGGCCGCCGCCCGCGCCTGTGGCGCTCAGTGATTAAGGAGCTCGAGGCTGCCCAGGAGCTGACCAAGGACAATACCAAGATGACCTTGGCCATGTGCGTTAATTATGGCGGTAGGGCAGAGCTGGTGGATGGCTTTAGGGACATCGCCAAGCAGGTTGCAGCCGGCGAGCTCAACCCGCGCGATATTAAGGAAGAAACCATCGCGCAGCACCTCTATGATCCGGACATGCCGGATGTGGATCTCTTCCTGCGCCCGTCCGGTGAGAAGCGTACCTCCAACTTCCTGCTGTGGCAGTCCGCGTATGCGGAGATGATTTACCAGGATAAGCTCTTCCCGGATTTCACCCCGGAGGACCTGTTTGCCGCCATCGAGGAATACGCGCGGCGCGACCGCCGCTTCGGTGGCGTTAAAAAGTAGCGCGCACCACAAATAAAACCTCAGGCTCCGGAAGTCGGAGGCTGAGGTTAGGGGAGGGGGCGGCGGGTGGCCGTTTAGGCGGAAGCGGCGCAGTCGCTGCAGATGCCAAAGACCTCGGCATCGTGGCCGGTGAGCTCGAAGCCATAGTCCTTCGCTACGGAGGTGGCCCACTTTTCAATGGGGCCGCCATCGATTTCCTCGGTGCGGCCACACTTAGTGCATACCAAGTGGTGGTGATGGGCGTCGGTCTCGCAATGGCGGTAGAGGGTTTCGCCATTGGGCATGTGGAGTGCGTCCACTGCATCGATGTCGGTCAGGGACTGCAGGGTACGGTACACGGTGGTCAGGCCCACCTTCTCCTCGCGCTCTTGAAGCTCGTGGTAGATCTCCTTAGCAGAGGAGAATTTCTCCATTTCCCGGAGCACCTCGACGACTGCGGTGCGCTGCTTGGTATTGCGCGCGCCTAGTTTGGGAATACTGTCGTGTAAAGCCATGATCGCAATATTATCAATTCTTTTTCAACAACTGCATGCTCAGGCGGCTTTATATGCACGGAAGAGGGGTGGGCTAGGAGGCGATCCTGGCGGCGTCGGCAAGCAGGTCCAAAACCTGCGGCGCAATGAGCGAGTAAGTTACTTCGCGGCCGCTGCGCTCGGAGTCCACGATGCCTGCCTGCTTGAGCACGCGCAGGTGCTGGCTGATAAGGGGCTGGGACTTGCCGGTGGCCTTGACCAGCTCATGGACAAAGTGATCGCGCTCGGCCAAACGGGAAATGATGGCGATGCGTAGGGGCGAATCGAGGGCAGCGATCACGCCGGCAGCCGCAGAAGTATTTGGGGCCTTGTAAGTGGTCGTCATAGGGAATGTCACCTTCAATTAAATACCTATTACCTGTCGGTCACCCTTATATTACCCGATACGTGCAATACATTGTATTTATTTCAGATTAAATTCATGCCCCAATCCCACCGCCGGGAAGTGCTTCGGGTTAGACTGAACGAGATTGTCAAGACTGTCCCCTACCAGAGGAGTCCGAAAACTAATGGCATCCGTCATCGATACCGTTGTAAACCTGTGTAAGCGCCGCGGCTTGGTCTACCAGGCAGGTGAAATTTACGGCGGTTCCCGCTCCGCGTGGGACTACGGCCCTCTTGGTGTAGAGCTCAAGGAAAACATCAAGCGCCAGTGGTGGCGCCACATGGTGCAGTCCCGCGCAGACGTCGTGGGCGTAGATACCTCCGTCATCCAGCCGCGTCAGGTCTGGGTATCCTCCGGTCACGTCGAGGTCTTTTCTGACCCGCTGGTGGAATCCCGCCACACCGGCAAGCGCTACCGTGCCGACCACCTCATTGAGGCCTATGAGGAAAAGCATGGCCACGAGCCAGAAAACGGCCTGGCAGATATCAATGACCCTGAGACCGGCCAGCCGGGTGACTGGACCGAACCGAAGGCTTTCTCCGGCCTACTCAAGACCTTCCTGGGGCCCGTCGATGATGAGCAGGGCCTGCACTACCTGCGCCCGGAAACCGCACAGGGCATCTTCGTTAACTTCAAGAATGTGATGACCTCTTCGCGCATGAAGCCGCCATTTGGCATCGCGAACATCGGCAAGTCTTTCCGCAACGAAATCACCCCGGGCAACTTCATCTTCCGCACTCGCGAGTTCGAGCAGATGGAAATGGAGTTCTTCGTTAAGCCAGGCGAGGACGAAGAGTGGCAACAGTATTGGATTGATGACCGCTTTAACTGGTACGTGGACCTGGGCATCAAGGAAGAAAACCTGCGCCTGTACGAGCACCCGAAGGAAAAGCTCTCCCACTACTCCAAGCGCACCGTGGACGTGGAGTACGCCTTTGGCTTCAAGGGCTCCAAGTGGGGCGAGCTGGAGGGCGTGGCCAACCGCACGGACTATGACCTGTCCGTACACGCCAAGGGCTCGGGCGAGGACCTGTCCTACTATGACCAGGCCAATGACGAGCGCTGGATCCCGTACGTTATTGAGCCGGCCGCCGGCCTGGGCCGTTCCATGATGGCCTTCTTGGTGGATGCCTACGATGAGGAAGAAGCTCCCAACGCCAAGGGTGGCACCGATAAGCGCGTGGTCCTGCGCCTGGACCGCCGCCTGGCACCGATCAAGGTGGCCGTACTGCCGCTGTCCAAAAAGGAAGAGCTCTCTGAGCCTGCCCGCAAGCTAGCCGATAAGCTGCGCGCTTACTGGAACGTGGACTTTGACGTCTCCGGCGCCATCGGCCGCCGCTACCGCCGCCAGGATGAGATTGGCACCCCGTTCTGCGTCACCTTCGACTTCGACACCCTCGAGGACGATGCCGTGACCGTGCGTGAGCGCGACACCATGGAGCAGGAGCGCGTGAAGCTCGATGACCTCGAGGCTTACCTCGCTGCCCGCCTGATTGGGTGCTAGTAATGCATTACACCAGCTGGGATCGCTCCGATCGCACAAAGCCCGTGCTCTTGACCGAAGATGGCCCGGAGCAGCTGGGCGTATTCTCGGAGCATTCCGCGGAGGTGGACGGCCACTTCTGGCGCACCGAGGTCAGTGACCTTGGCGCCTCTGCCACGCTTGCCGACGGCTCCATTTACCGCCTTGCCGGCCGCCCCGGCCGCGACAAGCGCCTAGAGGCATCGCTCAACGGCCGTACCTTCACCTTCATCAATGAGAACAGCGGCGACTGGATCATCGATGACGTCGATGACGAAAAGGTAGGGCAGTTTACCGCCCGCAATTCCGGCGTGCGCAAGGCCATCCTCGAATTCGAGCACGATGCCGAGGGCCTGACCACCGCGGAAATCGCCGGCCTGAGCTGGTTTACCCGCGTCATCTTGGATGCCACCACCCAGGGCAAAGCCTGGGCGTGGATCATCACCTTGGTCCTGGCATCCATCGTCGCCCTCGTCGCACTATTCGTCCTCTAATGCCTATCCAGTGGACCTGGCGCGCGGGCGCTCTCACCAACGCCGAGGGGCACGAGCTTGCCTCCGTGCGCGACGGCGTGCTTGCCACCGCGGCCGGCGAGCGCCTCGCAGTAGAACCCTCGCTGGATTCTTCCTCCCCGCGCTTCTTCCTGCGCGCGCAGACCGCCGCGGGCGAGGATTTCTCGGTCACCCAGGCCGGGATTACCGTCACCCGCCTGCGCGCGATCTGCGCTGACCGCGAGTACCTTCTCGAGCGCCGCAACCCCTTCCGCCGTGAGCGCCGCATCGTGGCCCGCGGCGCGGGCGCCGAGGTTGCCAGCACCGCGCCGGCCGGCGATGGCCTGCGCGTGAGCGTGGGCGTGGGCGAGCTGCCGGAGCTCGACGCCATCTTCTTGAGCTACGCCTGCTTGCTTCTCGACGCCACCCCGCGCACCCTGCGCACCTAGCCTTGCGCCGGGGAGAGAGCCGGGCCACCCGCGCGCGAGCCTAGGGCAGGGCTGCCGGGCCGTGGGGCGGACTGGGCAGGCTAGGCGAAATGGGCGGGCTAGAAGGAGCCGCCGCGGAAGCCGCCTCCGCCGCCACCGCCGAAGTCACCGCCGCCAAAGCTTCCTCCGCCGAAGCCGCCGCCTCCGAAACCACCGCCGAAGCCGCGGCCGCCGCCGAGCATCTGGCCAAGGACCATACCGGTCACGACATTGCCGGCGGCGTTGCCCATCTGCTGGCGCTGCTGGCGGCGACGGTGCTCGTCGATGTCATCCTTGGCGCGTTGCAGCGCCGCCTGGGCGGCGGCCACCGCCTCGCGGGAGGACTGCAGCGCGGCGCGGATGTCGCTGCGCTCGGTGTGGAGGGCTTGGGCGTGGAGGCGTTTGGCGTCGGCAAGCGCGGTGCGCGCACCCGAGCCGATGATGCGCCCGCGGGAGGAAATGAGGTCCTCTGCGGCCTGAATATTGGATTCCGCCACGGAAATCTGCTGGCGGAAGAGATCCAGCTGGCGCGCGTGCGTGGAAGTCTTTTCGCGCACGCGGTCGAGCGCTTCATCTAGTTGGGTATCGATAGAGGTCAGCGCGGTGTGCTGGCCCAGCGGATCCTGCTGGCCGTGGGTCTTGGTCTCGTTGACGGCGGTGCCGGCGCGGCCGATCAGATCCTCGAGCTTGTCCCAATCCGCGGTGGTTGCCTGGGCCTTGCCTTGGCGCTCGAGTTCGCGGGCCTCGTTGATCTCGCCCTCGACCTCGGCGATAAGCGCCTCGAGGTTGCCACGAGCGGTGGCAATATTCTCCTCGGCATTTTCCACGCCGGAAATGAGGCGATCCGTCATCTCGCAGGCGTGCTCGATATCGCGAATAAGTCCCACGAGCGGGCCCTGCTGGCCGGCCGGCTGCTCTTGGACCTTCCGGGCCTTGTCTAGCAACTTTTCAGCCTCATCGAGGGAAGCGGCGGCAAGCTCGGGGTTATCGGCAATGGAGGAGAGTACGTGCTCGTCATAGTTGGACTTCAGGCCGGCCAGCGTGGACTCGGCCTCCGGCAGGCGGGCGCGCAGGCCCACGGTGCGCTGGGTGAGCTCATCTAGCTTTTCATCGGAGTGGATGAGCAGATCGCGCATCTTGGCAAACTCCTCGGCCTGTGCATCGAGGGCATCATCGGCCTGGCCGCAGGAGGAGACGATTTCTACCAGCATCTGGCGGCGCTCGGCCGGGGATTCCGGCACGGCATCATCCAAGCGCTGACGCAGGTGGAAGGCCTTTTGCAGGGTAGAGGTGGAGTGGTTCATCGCCTTGGTAAATGGGCGCACGCGCTCTGGGCCGAACTCGGAAAGCGCGATATTGAGCTCCTCCTTGCCGCGGCGGATGGACTCATCGGTAGAGACCAACTCCTCCTGGGCCAGCTGGTCCAAAGTCTCCAGCGGCAGACGGCCCAGCTGATCGGTATCGCCCGGGGCAATCTCGCGGGCAGACTCCAAAGTTTGCGCATTATTCTTCTTGGTATTGCGGCGCGAGTAGTACATGATTCCACCACCGGCGGCGACGATGGCGGCCGCGCCCCCGCCCAGCCAGGCTAGGCCAGAGGAATCGGAGGCGGAGTTGCCCAAGGCGGCGTCGGCAAGCGCGAGGGCCGACGCACCGTACTCGTCACTGGCCAGCTTGTCATAGGCGGCGTCATACATCTGATCTAGCCGGCCCTTAGGCCAAGCATCGCCGGTCTGTACGCCCATCTTGCGGTCATTGATGGATAGCGCATAGACCGCGGAGTTCGGCCCCTTGTCCTTGACCGCCGCTGCGGCAAAGGTTTCTGGATCCGTGCCCAACTCGTCAGTGATGTAGACAAAAAGGGTTCGGTGCTCCTCTTTTTGCAGCTGGCCGATCTTCTCCCTGAGCTCGGCCTTTTCTTGCGTGCTTAATACGCCCGCATCATCGGTGACCTTGTCCTGGAGGGTTGCAGTGCCCTGCGCCACCGTGGTGGTCTCGGCAGCCAAGGCAGACCCCGCACCGATAGAGGTGCAGCCCAAAATGAAAGCGGCGATGGCCGCGCGGCCCAAACGTGCACTCAAATTCATGCCCACCACTTTACCGGCTCCGCCTAGCCCTCCGGCAGGTAGTGTAGTGGGGCAGTGAAGTACGCAATTGTTTTAGGAACCGCCCAATACGATGGCCGCCCCTCCCGCATTTTGGCCGGCCGCCTGCGCCACGCCGGTGAGCTCGCCACCGCCGAAGGGCTAGAGGTCATTACCGTGGGCGGCAAGCTGCCCGGCGATAGGTTTACTGAGGCCGGTGTTGGCCGCAGCTACCTGCGCGAGCACTTCCCTCACCTGACCGTGCACGCGGTGGAGGAGGGGATGGATACCCGCAGCTCCCTCTGCGCAGTTAAGGAAGCCTTCGCGCTTTCCGACGCCACCATCATCACCGATCCCCTCCACCGCCTGCGCACCGCACTCATCGCCCGCCAAGAGGGGCTTAAAGCCACCGTGTCCGGCACGCCGTACTACCCGGCCGCGCGCTTTTCTAAGCCGTGGTGGCGCTACCTTGCCCACGAAACCGGTGGCGTGGCCTATGCGCTGGTGGCCGGCCTTTTGCCGCCGCGCGGCGCCGCGGCACTGCGCAATGGTTTCTACCGCGTGGAGCGGGTGCTGCGCCCGAATCAAATGCTGCGGCATCAGACGATTGAGCAGGAAGACAACCGCACTTAGGCCACGTTGCTCACCCAAAAGGCCAGTTCGCGGAATAAGCTTTAGGCCGTGTCCTATTCTTATTCCGCCGCTGACTTTGCTCGCCTGGCCGATGAAAAGCCGAAGGGCTCAGCCTTCCACCCCGTGGAGGAGCACCGGGGGCTCTTTGCCCGCGATCGCGCCCGCGTGCTGCACTCGGCCGCGCTGCGCCGGCTAGCGGATAAAACGCAGGTCGTCGGACCGCGCGACGGCGATACCCCGCGCACTCGGCTGACCCACTCCCTGGAGGTCGGCCAAATCGCGCGCAGCATTGGCTCCGGGCTCGGCCTCGATCCCGATCTCTGCGATATGGCCGGCCTGACCCATGACATCGGCCACCCGCCCTATGGCCACAACGGCGAAAACGCGCTCAATGAGGTCGCGCTTAATGGTTTCGAGGGCAACGCCCAGACCCTGCGTATCCTCACCCGCCTAGAGCCCAAGGTCATCGTGGACGATGCCAGCGGCGTGCCACAAAGCTATGGCCTCAACCTCACCCGCGCGGCCCTCGACGGCGCCTGCAAGTACCCGTGGACCAAGACCAACCCGGATGGCACCACCAACCGTAAGTACGGCGCCTACGATGAGGACGCGCACTTATTGGAGTGGCTGCGCGAGGGCCATAGCGATAATCGCAAGTGCATCGAAGCCCAGGTCATGGACTGGTCCGATGACATCGCTTACTCCGTGCATGACGTGGAAGATGGCATCATCTCCCGGCGCATCTCCCTTAATGTCCTCTGGGATCTAGTTGAGCTAGCCCAGCTGGCGGAAAAGGGCGCCAAGGCTTTCGGCGGCACCGCCGATGAGCTCCTGGAGGCGGCCGATAGCCTGCGCAACTTAAGCGTCATCAACGCCATCGGTGACTTTGACTATTCTTTGCGCGACTACGCCAACTTGAAGAAGATGACCTCGGAGCTCGTGGGGCGCTACGTCGGCGCCACTATCGGCGCCACCAGCGAGGCTAATTCCGAGCTCATCGCCTCCAATACCCTTGGCCGCATGCACGGTGACCTCGTTGTGCCCAAAAAGGCCGAGGCCGAGGTCAAGCTGCTTAAAACCATCGCGGTTCTCTACGTCATGGATGAACCCGCCCACCTAGCCCGCCAGGACCGCCAGCGTGAGCGCATCTACTGCGTCTACGACTACCTCGTCGCCGGTGCCCCCGGCTCCCTCGATGCCACCTTCCGGCTGTGGTGGGAGCAAGCCGATTCTGATGCCGCCCGTGACCGCGCCATCATCGACCAAATTGCCTCCATGACCGAGTCCCGCCTCGAGCGCCTGGCCCGCCGGAGCGCGGAGCTGTCGGGTTTCCTCAGCTAAACTTGGCCCACCCAGCACCGCGTTAGAGTTAGGTCGAGACTCATCAGGCCGATCTGAGCGCGAAAAGGCCGAATTGAGAGCTCAAAACCCTCAATTCGGCCTCATATCTATGGACCTAACGCCTCAGCTCTCGGTCCAGCCCCAGGGCCTGAGTCGCTAGCGCACCAACGCGACACCTTGGTCCTCGAGCACGCTAGCTACCGCCGCTAGGTCCTCGCCTTCGATATCCATATCGGAGGCTACGATGACGCTGGTGCGCTGCTCGCGTAGGAAGTCCGCGAGGTCATCGAGGTTGCGCGGTCCGCAGTCTTCACACCCGCGGGTGCGGCCGAGTGCGTTAAAGAAGTCCGCGCGGGTGCGGATGTGCTCAGTAATGAGGATGCGTTGCATTGTTATTCCTCCGCGTCTGGGATAGAACAGAAGCTTTCATAGTGGTCATCGGTGTAGTACCACACGTCCGGGTCGGTCTCGCTGCCGCCGCCGGTGATAATGCGGCGGGCGCCGCGGTTGTGGCTGCCTGGGGTTTCTACCGTGTATTCGCGGTAGTAATTCTTGTCCTGCTGGGGCAGCCGGCCCTCGTAATTGCCAAAACGGGCGTTGTCATTATCTGGGTAGTCGTAGGGTCCACCGGCCAAGATATCGTCTGCGGTGTCCTTGGCCTCGGCGGGGAGGGAAGACATCTCGCAAGTATCGGCGTCGCCAGCCTTAGCGCCGCCTGCGGACTCGGACGGCGAAGAAGCAGAGGAATCACCATCGCCGCCGAGGTCGAAACCGAAGTAGCTTGCTACGGCGACAAGCGCAAGGCCACCGAGGGCAACGGGGAGCGATTTCTTGGACGCTTTGGACTTGGGCATACCTTTATTGTTGCAGGTGCGACGCTAAAAGTATAAATCGCCCCGAGTCAATTGCGAGGCCAAAAAGTGCCCCGTCACGGGGGGTAGGTAACAGCATGTGGAAAGTACCCCAACAGAGGGTGATTTGCGCCCAAACTGTGAACCCTGGCGAAGGGCACCTTCCTGTCCTAGGCAGTTGAGCGTTCCCACCGCGCGCGGGGTAGTCTGTACGCATGGCAAAAGGCAGAATTCCGGACAGCGACATCCAAGCTATCCGTGAACGCGCGCCTTTAGAAGAGATCGTGGGCGAGTACGTGCAGCTCAAGCCCGCCGGTCATGATTCGCTCAAGGGGCTGAGCCCCTTCAAGGACGAAAAGACCCCGTCTTTTCACGTGCGCCCGCAGCGCGGCTACTATCACTGCTTTTCCACCGGCAAGGGTGGTGACGTCTTTAGCTTCCTGATGGAAATGGAGCAGGTCTCCTTCCCGGAAGCGGTTGAAGCAGTAGCGCAGAAGATTGGCTACCACATCAATTATCAGGGTGGCTCCACGGGCGCGCGCAATGAGAAGCCCGGCACGCGGCAGCGCCTTATCACCGCGAATAAGGCGGCGCACGAGTTCTATCGCCAGCAGTTAGAGACTCCACAAGCGGCCACGGCCCGCGATTTCCTGCTGGATCGCGGCTTTTCCCGCGAAGTCATCTATGATTTCGAGTGTGGCTATGCCCCAGAGGGATGGGATACGGCCACCAAACACTTGCTGCGCTTAGGCTTTTCCTTTGAAGAACTGGAAGCAGCCGGCATCTCCAAGATGGGCAAACGTGGTCCCATCGACCGCTTCCATCGTCGCTTGTTGTGGCCGATTAAGGACCTTTCCGGCAACGTCATTGGTTTTGGCGCGCGCAAGCTTTTCGACGACGACAAGCTCGGCAAGTACATGAACACCACTGAGACCATGCTTTACCGCAAGTCCAAGGTGCTCTTTGGCCTCGATTTGGCCAAACGTAATATCGCGGAACAACACCAGGCCGTGGTGGTAGAGGGCTACACGGATGTCATGGCTATGTATGCTGCAGGCGTCAAGACCGCCGTTGCTTCCTGTGGTACCGCTTTTGGCGGCGAGCACCTGCAGGTACTGCGCCGGCTCATGCTGGATGATTCCTACTTCAATGGCGAGCTTATCTATACCTTCGACGGCGATGAGGCAGGGCAGAAGGCCGCCATGCGCGCCTTTGACGGCGAGCAAAAGTTCACCGGTCAATCCTTCGTTGCCGTGGCCCCCGATGGCATGGATCCCTGTGATCTGCGTCTGCAAAAAGGCGATGCCGCCGTGCGCGAGCTCATCGCGGACCGCATTCCAATGTTTGAGTTCGTCATTCAATCCGTTATTGCGGAGTACAGCATCGACAGTGCCGAAGGCCGCCTGCAGGCCCTGCGCCGCGCGGTACCCGTGGTAGCGCAGATCCGCGATCAACCTTTGCAGCGTGAATACGCCCGCCGCTTAGCTGGCTGGGTGGGCTGGCCGGATCCGGAAGAGGTTCTCCGACAGGTGCGCGCGGAGGCGCGCAAGCCAAAGAAGGCCGAAAAACCCACCATTCGTCGCTTCGAAAATGCGAAACAGCAGCCGGCACAACAAGACGTGCCGATGATCCATCCGCCGAGCCCGAAGGAGACCCACCTGTGGCCCCAGCGTGAGGCCCTCAAGCTGGCCTTGCAGATGCCGCAGGTAGCGGGCTCCTACTTCGACGGCATTACTGCCGACGCCTATACCAACGACTCCTACCGCCTCGTACGCCAAGCCATCTCTACCGTGGGAGGCGCAGCTCAGGGTGCTACCATGCCGGCCGTGGAATGGATCGCCGCGGTAGCCGGTGAAATGCAGGATCTCACCGGCCGCAACTTCGTTTCCGAGCTTGCCGTAGAGGCCATTTTGCCAACCGACGTCGGCCCCGAAAAATACGCCGACTCCGTTCTCTCCCGCCTGCAAGAAACCGTGGTGGGGGACCAAATCGCCCAGTTGAAGGCTCGTCTTGGCCGCATGCGTCCCTCCGATGATGAGGCTAGCTATAACTCGCTTTTCGCTGACCTCGTCGCTTTAGAGCAAGCCCGCCGCGAGCTCAATGACCGCGCCTTCCGCGGCACGCCTCCCCAGGCATAAAAATCTCCCCTCGGCGCGACCCCAAATAAGGTGCGGGCCGAGGGGAGGAGGCCTAAAGGCTAGTCTGCAATCGACCTAGTCCTCATCGGGCTCATAAATGCGGTCCTCATTATCCACCTGCGATCCGCGCAGCCGGCCTTTGCCCTTGCGTTTGGAAGACAAATCGCGAACCTCGCGCATGCGCGGTTCTGGGTCCAGGCGATTGGCTACCGCCTTGCGTGCCGAGGTGACGGCGGACTTGGTCACGGGGGAGTTGATGGCCTTTTCGTAGGCGCCCTTGATCTGGTGGTAGCGCTTGCGGCCTGCTTTGGTGCCAAAAACGTATCCTGCTGCGGCGCCGAAGACGAATTGGATCATTGCTTAGCGTGTCCCCTTATTCCTGTGCGAGTAAAAGTTCCCCACCAGCCTACCGCGAAGCTTTGGCGCGTGCCGCCAACCACGAGTGAGGGGTGGCGCTAGCCCCGCATTGGACTAACACTTTTCATGGCGCGCAATACGCGCTAGTTTAAATGTGTGGAAAATAACAAGCGCAGGGATTCGGCGGCGGCTTCAGCAGTGGCGCTGGCCGCGCTTTTTACCGCGAGCATTTCTGCGGAATCTTCCGGCCACCAACCGGATACCGCAGCGGTGCACCAAGGCCCCAATTGGCCTGAAGAACGCTGAGTGGTGACAGCAAAGGTCTACCCGCCAATCCACGATTGTGCATGCGAGTTTAGCGTCGCGTTCACTTCCCCTTAACTTTAGCTAGATATTATGCGTGGGACTTCGTTACTAGTTAAAGGTTTCCACGTTGAACTATCGGAATAATCTTCGCCCCGCAGTCCGTGGGCTCGCCCTGTGCGCGGCTACTGGGCTGACTATAGCCCTCGCACCGTCGGCCACAGCCCTTCCCGTAGCCGTGCCCCAGCTGCGTGAGCCTGTCACCCAGCAGTCCACCGGCGCAGCCCCAGTCCAGCACCCCGGTGCCCCTGTTCCAGAGCCGTTTAGCACGGACTATATCGCGGGCTTTGAATCCGATGTCTCGTCTTATCAATTTGGCAACTACTGGCAGGTAGTCCAGCTCTTTGACCACATTAAGACCCAGCCGGAAATCCGCCAGGAAAATATGGATAAGGCCGTGGCCATTAATAACGCTGCGGCAGGGGACCAAGCCCTTATTCAGCGTGCGCAGTCTGACGCCAAGGCCAGCTCGACGAGCGTGCTCAACGCCGTTTCTGACTCGATGGGCAAGAACCTAGGCGATGCCTTTCGCGCCGCCTTGGCCGAGCACCGCCTGCCCAAGACCGAATACCTCCTAGGAAATGGCTATGCGGCCCGTGCGGGTGGGCTGGCCAATTCCACCATGTCAGAGAAGTACTACTTCAACTATCAACGCCCGTACCAGCGCGCGCCGCAGGCGATTAAGCGCTACGACGATGGCTCCAAGGATCTCTATCCCACCTCGCCAGCCTTCCCTTCGGGCCATACCAATCAGGCAACGTGGATTACCACGCTGATGTCCTTCATGCTGCCGGAGGTGGGCCCGCAGCTCATGCTGCGCGGCGCAGAGGCCGGCAACCACCGCGTGGTCCTAGGAGTGCATTACCCGCTGGATGTCATCGGCGGCCGCATGACTGGCCAAGCCGCCGCAGCCGACCGCCTCAATGACAAGCGCATGCGCCATGCTCTCTGGCAAGCCTCGATGGAAGTGCGCAAGGAAATTAAGTGGCGCACCGGCAAGACGGTGAAAGAATTGGTGGCCCAGGATAGGGCAGAGGGTACCGACTATCGGTCCACCGCCGATGCGGTAGAACAGTACTCCACATTCATGGACTATGACTTCGCCCCGCGCTACCGCACCGACGCCGCGATGGTCGTCCCGCAGGCCGCCCCAGTGCTGCTAGCAGCGTCGCACCCAGAACTGACCTGGGATCAGCGTGCCGAGGTCCTCCGCCAGACCGCGCGCCCAGCCGGCAATCCATTGGATTGGCAGGCAGAGGGAGGCTCCTGGCAACGCCTCGATTTAGCCCGCGCCATGGCGGCCAAGGTGACCGTCGCCCTAGACGGCGGCGTGAGTGTCAGCGGCTAGCAGGTTCTAAAACCTAAGCAGTACTAAAACCTGAGCGGGGGTACGGGTTTCCCGCACATGGTTCAATGAAGAAGTATCTCCATCGCTCTAAAGGAAGAGAATAATGACTAAGCCCAAGATCATGACCATTTACGGCACCCGACCGGAAGCTATCAAGGTGGCACCGGTCATCAAGGCGCTCGATAAAGATGAGCGCTTTGAATCCGTCCCAGTCTCTACCGGCCAGCATAAAGAGATGCTGGAGCAGGTCAACACCATGTTTGGCATTCAGCCGAAGCACGATCTGGGGCTCATGAAACAGGGACAGGGGCTCAACGAGCTTGTCTCCCGCGCCATTGCTGGATTGGGCTCCATCATTGAAGAAGAAGAGCCGGACGTCATCATCTCCCAGGGCGATACCTCTACCGCTATGGCTGCAGCGCTCGCCGGTTTCCATCGCGGGGTAAAGATCGTTCACCTTGAAGCCGGTTTGCGCACCGGCGATATCCATTCGCCGTTCCCAGAAGAAGCTAACCGTAAGCTCATTGGTCAGGTAGCCGAGCTGCACTTGGCTCCTACCGCTGGATCGATGGAAAACCTGCGTCGCGAGAATGTGCGTTCCAAGGACATCGTGGTCACCGGTAATACTGTCATCGACGCTCTCCTGGAAGCAGCATCGTGGGATACGAAGTTCGCGGACCCTGCCCTGCAGGAAGCCGCAGATTCCGATAAGCGGCTTGTCGTAGTTACCACCCACCGCCGCGAGAACCTTGAGGCGATGAAGGAAATTGGTGGGGCAGTTAAGGACTTGGCAGAAGCCTATCCAGAGATTAACTTCGCACTGCCGCTGCACCTCAACCCCAAGGTGCGCCAGGCGGTCCTGCCGGAGGTAGAGCACCTGCCGAATATCATCATCACGGATCCGCTGCCCTATGACCAATTTACGCAGCTGCAAAACCGCGCAACCATCATCCTGACTGACTCTGGTGGAGTCCAGGAGGAGGCACCAGCATTGGGCAAGCCGGTGCTAGTCATGCGCCAAAACACCGAGCGCCCCGAAGCCGTTGTCGCCGGCACGGTTAAGCTGGTGGGCACTAATCGCGAGCTCATTGTGGCAGAGGCAAAGCTTTTGCTTTCCGACGATGCCGCTTTCCAAGCCATGGCCAACGCCGTCAACCCCTATGGCGATGGCAAGGGCGCGCAGCGTGCGGTTGCCGCCATTGCAGAGCTGACAGGTGTGGGCGAGCGTGAAGCTGATTTCCGTCCGGAGATCGACGCTTCCAAGTCCTCTTAAAGCGAGGAATAAGCCGCGCGAATGGTGGCTATAGCGGATATTATAAAAGTATGAAACCGCTGGATATCCGTTGTAACCACCAAGAGCGTATGAGGGCCGCAGACATCCTGGGGGATGCGCTGTCGGCAGGTCAGATTGACCTCACTGAATTTGAAAAGCGTGCGGCCGATTGTGAGGGCGCCACCACCCGAGGCGAGCTTATCGAGCCCCTCGGTGACCTTGTTGAAAGCCCGGAAACAATCCTCTTTGGTTCCCACAGCCAAGTCACCAAACCCTACTCTGGCCACCAAGAATCCAATGCCATAGCCAAAGTTGAGCAGGCAATGAAGCAAATTCAGCCTTCGGTGGGGCAGCCGCAATCCCTAGCACTGGGCATCTTCGGTGGCTCCACGGTCAATGGCGGGGCAGTGGCCCGTACCCTGACAGCTATTGGAGCCTTCGGCGGTGTTGACATTGACCTGACTGGTGTAGCCCTTCGTAACCGTACGACCACCATCAATGCGGCAGGAATTTTCGGTGGTGCCGATGTCTACATCCCAGAGGGCTTCCGAGTTCGCGTGGGTGGCCTTGGCCTTTTTGGCGGGCATGACCTGAAGGTCGAGCACGGCGCTATCCACCCGAATGACCTTCCAGTGGACGCACCCGAAATCATCGTCAACTGCTACAGCCTCTTTGGCGGTGTAGACGTTCACGTGGGGCGGCGCTATGGCGGGTAGCCGCACGGAACTGCTGTCTCCTGCACGGCTTGCTACTGCTCAACGCCTTCCGACTTCTACTGGAAAATATCCCCGAAGCCGATTTCTACAGGGAATCCCTTAAACTTGGGTAACAACTAATTGTCTTGGTAGGGAGGTCTCGCCTAACAAAGTCCCGCGGTCCACTTCACCGCCGACCAGGTAGAGACACGAATAACCCACGACATGCTGGACGCGTGGTTCTCCTCAGCCTTGCAGTTCGGTGGCGGCATAGATCCCGGCTAGGGTCTTTCTTAACCGTCTTCGAGCTAAATGAGCTCGGAAACAAGCAGAACTTCCAGTTCAGCGTTTAGAAAATAGAATCCCCGAACGCATTAAGTAGAACGCAAAAATCCCGCTTAGTGTTACTAAGCGGGAGCTTTGCTCCTCCAACTGGGCTCGAACCAGTGACCCTTCGATTAACAGTCGAATGCTCTGCCAACTGAGCTATGGAGGAATACGTATGCTGTACATCGAACTCGGTGTTCTCTGTGCAACGAGAATTAACTATATAGGGAACGAAGGGTTAGGTACAAATCGCCTGCAAGAAGCCAATAAACGGGGTCGTTCAAAGGCGGTGCGGATCTCACGGAAAGATTGGGGGGATCTCCCGCTGAGTGGGGATTAAATCCCGTGTAAAGTATGACCTTGAAAGTATTCGAGAAAGGTATTCATGCATTCTGATAAGTCTCCTCAGACATTTGAAAAAGTTTGTGTGGTCGGATTGGGCTATATCGGATTACCCACCGCTGCGTTCATTGCTTCCAAGGGTGTTCATGTCACTGGCGTTGATGTGAACTCTAAATTCGTAGAGTCAATCAACAAAGGCGAAGTACCTTTCTTTGAGCCGGGATTCGATGTTCTTCTAAAGCGTGTTGTAGAAGAAGGCTACTTGGTAGCCCAGACCGAACAGGTTGAAGCGGATGCATATATCGTGTGCGTTCCCACTCCTTTCAAGGAAAACCATAAGGTCGATACCAAATTCATCAACGCTGCGGTTGAGGCTATGGCCCCACACCTGCGTCCTGGCGCATTGGTTGTGCTGGAGTCCACTTCTCCTCCCGGAACCACTGAGAATATGGCGAATTATATTCTTGAGCTTCGTCCGGACCTGTCTCTCGATGAAGATGAAGAAAATGCAATTTTCGTAGCGCATTGCCCGGAGAGAGTGCTTCCTGGACGGGTCATGGAGGAGATGGAAAACAACGACCGTGTCATCGGTGGTTTAACTCCACGCGGAACTCAGCTTGCCGTCGAGCTGTATGGCACATTCTGTACTGCTGAATTACTGCAGACCAATGCCACTACAGCTGAGATGGCTAAGCTCACCGAGAATTCCTTCAGGGACGTGAATATTGCGTTCGCTAATGAGCTTTCGCTGATTAGTGACCGCCTGGGAATCGACGTGTGGGAGCTCATTGAGTTGGCCAACCACCATCCTCGAGTAAATATTTTGCAGCCCGGCCCGGGAGTCGGCGGTCACTGCATTGCAGTCGATCCTTGGTTCATTGTGTCCTCCGTTCCTGAAGAAGCGAAGATTATCAAGATGGCTCGAGACGTTAATGATGGAAAGCCAGCTTGGGTAATTGAGCAAGTTAAGTCCGCGCTTGAAGGCAAAGAAAGTCCCGTTGTTGCTGCGCTTGGTATCGCCTTTAAGAATGACATTGATGATCTTCGAGAGTCCCCTGCGCTGAATATCGTTAAGACGCTTGGCGAAGAGAATCCAGAGTTAGATATTCGAGTAGTCGAACCAAATGTTGTGGAGCTGCCCGACTCGCTTTCCTCGGTATCCAACCTGAAAAAGCAGGAACTAGAAATTGCCGTACGTGATGCAGATTTAGTTCTACTTTTGGTTAACCACAAGGAGTTTCTCCAGATGGATACTTCCTTGCTTGAAGGGAAGTCGGTTATTGACACCAAGGGCATCTGGCGTTCTTAGTGGAAAAGAGTGAGAGGCGGCAATCCATTTGGCGTCTCTCTTTCGGTTCTGCACTACTGGAGAACTCCTCAAGCTATCCGTAGCTTATACTGTTCTATTAGGCGCAAAATTGGTCGTAGGGGGCAAATTTGCTTAGGATATTTTTTGCTTTTGGTCTGAGCGAAGGTGGGAGCCATTCTTGAGGATCCTGGTGTTATCGCAGTATTGGTATCCGGAAAATGGCGTACCGCAACGGCGCTGGACATGGCTATCAGCATTGCTTAGAGACAAATTTGCACTTGAAGTCATTGCTCCGCCCCCTCACTACCGTAGGAATCTGAAGCTTTCAGCTTGGATCAGGCAGGTCGTCGGGCGTGGCAGGAAAACTGACGAGGTGGGCCCCTCAGGGGAAAGAATTCATCGAACCTTTTTCATTCCTAGCGGGAATTCTTTGACGCATAAGGCGTTTAACCAGCTTACGGTTGCCGTGGGAATGATGCTGAAGCTGTCCGCTTTAAGTTTTTCTCATTCGTCCAGAAAACCCGATGTGATCATCGGTACGGTTCCTGCGTTACCTACCGCCGTTGTTACCTATCTTGCGTCTAGGGTTTTGCGAACTCCGTACGTAATCGACCTACGTGACGCTTGGCCGGATCTTCTTTCTCAATCTGACCAGTGGAATAAGAGTATCGGTTCACGCTCGTTTCGGGAATTACTCCTTTCGTATGGGCCTTTACAAGTTGCCTCTTGGTTGACGGACCGATCGGTCAACTGTGTTCTTGAGCATTCGAGCGGAGTAATGGTGACTTCGAGCCACTTGGAAGAAAACTTAAGGAGTCGATTTGCCGAAAGAGGCTATGAACTACCTCTAGTAACCATCCGGAATGTATTCCCCTCGCGAACTGTTTTTGTGCGCCAGTATGCGAAGGAAGACGCTAAGGAGACTCTGAATGTCCTTTATGCAGGGACCATCGGGAGAGCTCAAAACTTAGCTAATGCCGTTGAAGCAGCGAGGATCGCCGCTACTTCCGGCGTTGACGTTCGTTTGAGATTTGTGGGGGCTGGGGCAGCGAAAGAAGCATTGAGCGCGATGGCTGAGGCGTTGGACGTTGATGCCGAGTTTTATTTTCGTCGGCCAGCGGATGCTCTTGATGAGCATTACGAATGGGCTGACACTGCTTTGGTGCATCTAACTGACTGGGAACCTCTAGAGCGGGCCGTTCCCTCAAAGACTTACGAGCTAATGTCATCTGGTTTACACATCTCCGGTGTAGTGGCGGGAGAAGCAGCGGAGATAATTGAAAACTGCAATGCAGGTAAAGTTGTTCCTCCTGAGCGGCCCGAGGATCTTGCCGCCCTTTGGGTTAAGCTAGCAAATAATCCAGCGGAGCTCCGTGTAGGAAGTCTCGGAAGAGAATGGGTCGAAAAAGAAAGAAATGAAGTCGCCCCTGAAAAACTTCAATCCTTTATTCGTAACGTACTTGGAGATAGGTAGGATGTGGCTTCGTCCCTACTTGTCTCTTCCCTCAATCGTCATAAGTTTGACGTGGGAGGACCCCAGAGAATTCTTCCTGAAGATACAACAGAGATTCGGAATTCGCATACGAGGGCTCTCCGGAAACGGAACCTCTGCGTCTGTACGAAACATTGAGGGTCCGCGTAACTATAAATTGCCCGGTGATATTCAATGGAGTACGCGTAATTGCAATAATGGACGAACTTCGGTTCTGTATTTCGCTAATAATTCGATGCCTTACACACAATCGGGTTATACCGTGCGAACTCATGGAATGCTGAGAGCGTATAGCGAAACAAGTTCAAGAAAAATAATTTGTGTCACTCGTCTCGGTTACCCTGTAGTCGTGGGCCGTATCCCAAAGTCGCGAGAGGACATTATCGACGGCGTTATTTATCGTCGGATCATACCGCGGCTATTTATGCCGAGCAGAAGGCTTCGTGCGCGAGAGGAAATCCGGCAACTGACAAGAATCGCTAAGGCAGAGCAAGTTGGAGTCATACATACAACTACTGACTATAGAAATGCGTACATCGCTTCTCATGTGGCAAAGCGCCTTTCGATTCCGTGGATTTATGAAGTCAGGGGAGAGCGGGAAAACACATGGCTAAGCCAATTCGAGGCGGCGGAGACAAACCAAGCTGCTGCGTCCCGATACTATAGCTACGCTCATGAAAAAGAATTCGAAGCGATGAAGAAAGCCGCCCGAGTCATATTCCTGAGTGAAGTTGCAAAGGCGGATGCTGTTTCTAATGGACTTAAACCTGTGCACGCTTGCGTAATTCCAAATAGCCTGCCTGGACGTAGTTCAGCCGCGGGAGTTCATGACTCGGCCCAAGTACTTGTTTCATCTTTGGTCGATAAAAACAAGAAATATATTGGTACCGTCTCCAGTCTGGTGCATTATGAGGGCTTATCTATCGTCGTACAGGCATTGCCTTTCCTCCCAGGGGACGTTAACGCCCTTTTTGTCGGAGATGGAATAGAGCGTAGCCGGCTAGAGGCGCTTGCCAGATCATTAGGAGTGTGCGACAGGGTTGTTTTCGCCGGAAAGCAACCAACTGAGTCGATCAGTGAGTGGTACCGTGCGCTTGATGTTTTTGTTGTACCACGAATTTCTAGCCTAGTTACCGCGAGGGTAACACCAATCAAAACTCTTGAAGCCATGCGGATAGGAATCCCAGTCTTGGCATCAGATCTCCCAGCACTTCATGAAGTTACTGGAGAGCTTGCAGTTTATTTTGAGCCTGGGCAATTGGAAGATTTCGTAAGAAAGATAAAGATGCTTCTTGACGGCAACGTCGAGATAAACCAAAAACGAGTAGATAGGTGGCTGCGGACCAGAACCTGGGAGCATAACGTGAAAAACTTGGAAGCGATGTATACCGAATTGACTGGAGAAAAGTAGATGAGCCTCCAATACTATTCGACTGCAGTCCGTCGTGGTCTTAAGAAAGCAGTTCGAAATACCAAGGCGAACGGAATTCGTAATACTCGGCAGAAGGCATTCAGAGTATTAAAAAATAAAGTGGTTATAAGGCATGCTCACGACCCACTACTAGTAAAGCCACTTCCTCCAAGTTATAAAAACAAGCGTTTTGGCTCAGTGCAAGTTGGAGTCATCATGGACGACTTTTCGCTTGAGGTTTGGAGTGAAGAATTCACCACTATCGCCCTCGATCCTGAAAACTTTAGGGCACAGCTGGCTGGTGTGAGCGCGCCCAAAATTGACCTTCTTTTCGTGGAGTCTTCTTGGAATGGAAATGGAGGGAAATGGCAATATCAGCTTGCAGGTCAGAACGTTCCCTCTGACAAGCTGAGAGAACTCGTTGAAGAATGCAATCGTTTGGGGATTCCGACGGCATTCTGGAATAAAGAGGATCCGCCTCATTTCCACGATTTCCTAAAAACAGCAAAGCTTTTCGACGTAATTTTTACCACCGCCGAGGAAAAGATACCTGAATATTTCAGGGAAGTAGGGCACGAAAAGGTTTATTGCCTACCTTTTGCTGCCCAGCCAAAGCTGCATAATCCCATTCGTTACAGCGGCGATGAAAAGCCTGGAGATATTGCTTTTGCCGGGATGTATTTCAAGCACAAGTTTCAGGAGCGCAAGCAGCAGATGGATTTACTCCTAGGGGCCGCTGCAGCAGTGGCTCCACGGATGCAGTCGGGGCTGGCTATCTATTCGCGATATTCGGGCGGAGACGAGCGCTATCAATTCCCAGCGCCGTTCCGTAAGTACGTAGTCGGTGGTTTGCCGTACAAGAAGATGGTGTCGGCGTACCGCCAACACAAGGTATTTCTAAACGTCAACTCAGTTATCAACAGCACGTCGATGTGTTCGAGAAGAGTTTTTGAAATTATGGCCTCCGGAACGGTGGTTGTAAGTACCCCCAGCGTAGCGATACACCGTTTCTTCGAGAAAGATGAACTTCCAACAGTGAGCGACGGAATCGAGGCTCAACATCTGCTGCGGGCACTAGTGAATTCAAAAGAACTACGTGACCGGATAGTTCATAAAGCGCAGCGTAAGATATGGACTCAGCATACTTACGAAAAGCGAGCACAGTTTGTGCTTGAAAAAACTCTTGGTTTCACTAACGAACAAGATGTAAAGCCACGGATTTCGGTTATTTGTTCCACCAACCGTCCCGAGCAAATCCGGCATCTGGTTGCACAAGTCGGGCGGCAATGCGATGTGGAAGTTGAACTGTGCTTGGCGCTTCACGGGTTTGATGAGCAAGCAGCCGATCTTTCCCGACTACAAGCTCAAAAAAATATTCAAGATGTTAAGGTGGTGGACGTTTCCTCCGCCGAAAGCCTGGGTAATTGTTTAAATCGCCTAGTTGAGCTTTCCACTGGGGACTTCATTGCGAAAATGGATGATGACGACGAATACGGTCGGCATTATCTCATTGACCAGTACTATTCCCTGAAATACTCTGGGGCGGACCTCATTGGTAAGCAGGCTGTGTATGTGTCTTTGGAACAAAGCTCAATCATTGCGTTAAAGAACTCGGAAAGGGAACATCGTTGGACTGACTTCGTCGCTGGCCCAACCTTGTTTGGCCCTCGTTCTACATTTGAAGATCACCGCTTCGAAGATAGAACGACTGGGGAAGATTCTGCCTTCTTAAATAGCCTTGTAAAGGCAGGCAAACACGTCTATTCTTCTGACCGATTCAATTTCCTACAGGTTCGAGGAAAAACAAATCATACTTGGGATTCTAAAGACCTGGAATTTCTAGCTAACAGCGAGGTAGTACTTTTCAATACCTTTAGAGATCATTTCGACTTCTGAGCTGAGCCCCTATCCAAGGCCCTTCCTGCTTCGTCGTCGAAGATTATTTTCGGCTCTTTAAATCGACTTCGCATCTTCTCGATGATGGCGTCTGCTTCTTCATCCTTACCAGTCGCAGCGCGGTTGCCCCAGACTCGGTAAGATTTAGCAACTTGTTGTGCAGGCCCATCAGCAATCATTTCTCCCTCGTGAAGCCAAATCGCTCGAGAGCAATGTTCTTGAATAGTAGTGGCGCCATGTGATACCAAGAAGACGGTTCCGGCGGTGTCCAAGAAGTCGTTCATTCGCTCCTTTGCTTTTGCGGCAAAGGTTGAGTCACCTGTTGATAGTGCCTCATCGATAAGGAGAATCTCTCGTTTAACTGAGGTGGCAATCGCAAATTTCAAGCGAGCTGTCATACCCGATGAGTAGGTTTTTAGCGGTCTATCTATGGCGTCTTCAAGGTCTGCCCATTCAATCACACTCGGAATAAGCTCTTTGACTTCATCAGGCTGAAGCCCCATAGCTAGAAGCCCTAGCTTTGTATTATCACGCCCCGACATTTGCCGCTGGAGAGCAGCAGACACACCCAGCATGGTCGGTTTGGCAGAGACATAAACCTCTCCGCGGGAGGGGGCTTCCGACCCCGCCATTAGGCGAATTAGGGTTGATTTTCCCGAGCCATTCTTTCCTAAGATGCCGATGGATTCGCCCGAGTGGGCGACAAACGAAGCTGATTCTAGTGCGCGAACTTCCCTCATCCGGCTATGGAAAAGGCCGACGTTGGATCCGTTTTTAGAAACGAAATAAGACTTGCCAAGCTTCCTTGCAACAACAGTGGTCTTATTTGACACTCGCGTACCTTTCTTCGGCCTTCCAGAAGAATATGAATCCAATGACGAGGAGACCAAAGCTCCAGGCAATCAAATGGACCCAAGAGGATAGATTAGGAAGCTTATTGTAGATCGTCACGTCTCTGCACGCCTGTAGGAATATGTACCCTGGATTGTTCTCCATGACTTTTTGCACCATAGGACTACCGCTAAACCTATCGACAGAGAAAAACACGCCAGATGTGAAAAACAGCGCGCGGCTGAGAACACCGACAAGCGCTTTCAAATCTGGGATGAAGGCTGTTACCCGGGCAACGATAAAAATTACGCCCAAAATTAGGAAATGTGCCAAAGCGTAAAGAGGGATAATGAGGAGTACCGTCCATGTGGGGCCTTGTGGCCACTGGAAAACGAAAGCCAAGGCAATTGCAATGATTGCGGGAGGAAGGTTGTCGATGAACTGCTTTGTCACTAGGGAAATGGGCAGAGCGGCTTTCGGAAAAGAAAATGAGGAAATAAGACCGTAACTGCTTTGAATGAGCTTCGTACCGCTGTTCAACCCCGTTGTGATAAAACCAAAGAAAATTACACCGATTGTTAAGTATCCAAGAAAATTGTCAATTCCTCTAGAAGTCTTGAGGAGGACACCGAAGATGAACGCATAAACCATGACGTCTATAAGCGGCTGAATGATGACCCAAGCTCTACCAAGTAGTAAGTCGCGAGATGACTTGAACGCTTTACTGCGTGCATCGAAGTAAATGAAATGGCGTAGTTGCCACAATTGAAAAACGTACTCTGATAAGTGTGGGAGTGCGTTAATGGTCTTTAAGGGTTCGCGAGAGACTAAGACTGATGTCTCTGTACCCTGTTCCATTTCATTGCTCAGAATTAGGCTTTGTACATCCACTGAGTTGGGAGACTGGGCATGTGCACTCCGAGAACGGCGTCTAATCATTCGGTAACGTACTCCTGACAAAATAAGTTTCTCTACCATAGTACGAGCTAGGACAATCAGTGCATAGTTGAAGTGACTCAGGTTTTGTTCCGTCTGAGTAGACGGAAAAATCGGGGGAATGCTAGAGAAATTTGACCAGAATGTCAAGGGCCGAGTGGTCCGCCTTGTTGAAGCTCGCATCTTGGCGGAGGGCATGTCCATACAGGTAGCGCGCAAGATCGTGGCACCGATACTGGGCGTTTCGTGGCATACTGCCCGGCAAGGGGCGCAGCGAGCTCGTCGCGAAGAGCAGGTTACTGTTCCTTTGCCTGAAGATTTTGTAGCAGAGGTGGCCAAGCTGCGTCGTGAAAATCAAGAGCTGCGGGACACCAATGAGTTGCTGCGGGACACCAATGAGTTATTGAAAGCTGCCAAACTCGACCCAAAACGTTAAGAAATGATCCAGTTCATCGATGAGTATCGGAATCGTTTCACAATCGAGTCCATTTGCACGACGCTGAAGAACAATCGCGAAGGTGGCTTCATTGCCTCGCGTGGTTACCGCCAATCCAAAACACGTGGCATGAGTGCCCGCAGTCTTCGTGGCGCTGCTTTGATCGAACGCCTTCGCCACGTTCGCGCTGATAACTATGGTGTTTATGGTGTGCGGAAGACGTGGCAAGCGCTTGGCCATGGCGGAATCGCTATCGGCCGAGAGCAGAATGCCAGGTTGAGGCGTACGGCCGGACTGTCCGGCAAGGGAAAGGCGAGGCACCTGTAACCATCCACAAGCCCAAGGAACCGGACCTACGCCCAGATCTAGTTGGTCGAGATGGGGTTGCCCGCAAATCGTGGACACGTAGTGGAGCTACCTAGTGGTTAGGCAGC
>ERZ1031127.16-NODE-16-length-75475-cov-9.914718_pt1 | contig 75475 bp, 75 predicted proteins | sample MGYA00518224_ERZ1031127 | MGnify/ENA primary metagenome ERZ1031127 (study PRJEB33718, sample SAMN03159757) | human skin metagenome | collected 2014-05-20 | study: EMG produced TPA metagenomics assembly of the PRJNA266117 data set (Human skin bacterial metagenome and... | reverse complement strand
GTGCTGATGGCCCATTGGCCACCGAAGGACTCGATACCGAGGCCTCGAGCTACCGCTCCTATGAATCGCTCGAGGTTTCCATCGGCGAGTCCGACCTGCCGCTGTGGACTTTTTCCCCCCCGGGAATGCTTGCCGCCCCAGAAGAAGAGACCCTCCCACTCGAATTCGAACCAGGGCCCACCCCGCGCGGCAATATCGATGAAATCGACGCCATGATGGCCCAGCTTCTCGCGCACACCAACGCCGGCGGCCGAGCAGCCTTCATCGCGCCGGCACAAGGTGCCATCAAACGCATGGTGGATCGCTTTGCAGAAAAGGGCATCCGCACCAAGGTGGCTACCCCTGGTTGGGAGCCCACCGCCGGCGAAGTCACCCTCTACCAAGCACTAAGCCACGCCGGCCTGGTATTTCCCAAGGTGAAAAAGCCCAAGGACGCCGAGGTCCTCCCACTGGTCGTCGTAACCGAGACGGATCTGACCGGTAACCGCGTAGGCGATATCGCCGAAGCGAAGCGCCGGCCCGCCAAGCGCCGCAACAAGGTTGACCCGCTCGCCCTCAAGCAGGGCGATTTTGTGGTGCACGAGACCCACGGCATCGGCAAGTTCCTCAAGATGGCCGAGCGCACCATCCAGTCCGGCGATGAAACCAGCCGCCGCGAATACATCGTGCTCGAGTACGCGCCCTCCAAGCGTGGTCAGCCCGCCGATCAGCTCTGGGTTCCCATGGACTCGCTGGATCTGCTCAGCAAGTACACCGGTGGCGAATCGCCTCACCTGTCCAAGATGGGCGGTTCCGACTGGAAGAACACCAAGAAGAAGGCACGCGCCGCCGTGCGCGAAATCGCCGGCGAGCTGGTCGAGCTCTACGCCAAGCGCCAGGCCGCGCCGGGGCACCAATTCTCCCCGGATAATCCGTGGCAGGCGGAGATGGAGGATAATTTCCCTTTCGTCGAAACCGAAGATCAGATGCTGGCTATCGAGGCCGTCAAGCAGGACATGGAGTCCACGGTGCCGATGGACCGGGTCGTCGTCGGCGACGTGGGCTACGGCAAGACCGAGGTGGCCATCCGCGCTGCCTTCAAGGCCGTGCAAGACGGCATGCAGGTGGCCGTCCTCGTGCCCACCACCCTGCTGGCGCAGCAGCACTTTGATACCTTCAGCGAGCGCATGACCGGCTTCCCGGTCAAGATTGAGGTGCTTTCGCGCTTTACCTCGAAGAAGGAAGCAAAGGACATCTTTAAGGGGCTGGCCGATGGCAGCGTCGATATCGTAGTCGGCACCCACCGCCTCCTCCAGACCGGCGTGCACTGGAAGAACCTCGGCCTCATCGTCGTAGACGAGGAGCAGCGCTTCGGCGTGGAGCACAAGGAACACATTAAGGCCCTTAAAGCCAGCGTAGATGTGCTCACCATGTCCGCAACACCTATCCCGCGCACCTTAGAGATGTCTATGGCTGGCATCCGCGAGATGTCCACCATTCTGACCCCACCGGAAGACCGCCACCCGGTGCTGACCTACGTCGGCGCTTACGAGGACAAGCAGGTAGCCGCGGCCATCCGCCGCGAGCTGCTGCGCGATGGTCAAACCTTTTTCATCCACAACAAAGTCTCTGATATCGAAAAGAAGGCCCGCGAGCTGCGTGACCTGGTACCGGAAGCCCGCGTCGTCGTCGCGCACGGCCAGATGAACGAGGACGTGCTGGAACAGACCGTCCAGGGCTTCTGGGACCGCGAGTATGACGTTTTGGTATGTACCACCATCGTGGAAACCGGCCTGGATATCGCTAATGCGAATACCCTCATTGTGGAAAACGCCCACCATATGGGCTTGTCCCAGCTGCACCAGCTGCGCGGGCGAGTAGGTCGTTCCCGCGAGCGCGGCTATGCCTACTTCTTGTACCCCAAGGGCGCTACGCTCACGGAAACCTCCTATGACCGCCTAGCCACCATCGCCCAAAATAATGACCTTGGTGCGGGCATGGCCGTAGCCATGAAGGACTTGGAGATGCGCGGTGCCGGCAACGTCCTTGGCGCCCAACAGTCCGGCCACATTGCCGGTGTGGGCTTCGATCTCTACGTGCGCCTCGTTGGCGAGGCGGTGGAGACCTTCAAATCGCTCGCCCGCGGCGAGGCTCCCACCGTTACCGATGAAGGCCCGAAGGAAATCCGCATCGATCTCCCCGTGGATGCGCATATCCCGGAGGCCTATATCGATTCCGAGCGCCTGCGCCTAGAGGTCTACCGCAAGCTTGCGGCCTCGCAAAATAATGATGATCTCAAGGCCGTCATTGAGGAAATGGAAGATCGCTTCGGCCCATTGCCGCAAGAGGTGCTGCGCCTGCTCTCCGTTGCTCGCCTGCGCCACCAGGCCCGCCGCGCCGGCATTTCCGATATCACTGTGCAGGGCACCCGCATCAAATTCCACCCAGTGGAGCTGCCGGATTCCAAGCAGGTGCGCCTCAAGCGCCTATATCCGGGCTCTAGCTTCCGTGCGGCCGCGAAGGCCATCAACGTGCCGTTCCCCAAGGCGGGGCGCAATGTCACCTCGCCCAAGTTGCGCGACGAGGAGCTCATCCAGTGGGCCGCGGACTTTTTGAGCGCGCTTTTTGATGTCCAACCCATCAACGTGTCTGGTGAGGAAGCCGGCGCCGGGTCGGTCATCAGCGTAGGCGAGTAGCTGATGGGATAACTCCCCGTTGGCGAGTAGCCGATCGGCGCTTAGGAGAAGTCCAAGCCGATATCCAGCACGCGCACCGAGTGGGTGAGGGCGCCGACGGCGATATAGTCCACGCCCGAGGTGCCGTATTCACCGGCGTTCTCCAGCTGCAATCCGCCGGAGACCTCCAGCGCCGTGGTAGGGCTTAGGGCTTGGCGGCAGTGGACGGCGGTGTGGACATCGGCAAGCGCGAAGTTATCCAGCAACACCATATCCGGGTGCAGCGGGAGCACCTCGTCGAGCTGATCTAAGGTATCGACCTCGACCTCGCAGGCAATGTCAGGGGCATGCTCGCGCACGCGGCGCAGGGCCGTTGCCACGCTGCCACCTACGGCGAGCACATGATTGTCCTTAATCATGGCGGCGTCGCCCAAGCCCATGCGGTGGTTCGCCCCGCCGCCGGCGCGCACGGCGTATTTCTGCAGCGCGCGCAGGCCAGGCAGGGTCTTGCGGGTATCGCGCACCTGGGCTTGCTTAACGCTATCCGGGGTCCCTGTGTCCGCCGCTGCTGCTGCGATGGCATCGATCCAACGCCGGGTCTGCGTAGCGATGCCGCTTACGTGCGAGACCATATTGAGCATGGTGCGCTCAGCGGCCAGCACGAGGAGGGCAGGCGCCTGCACCGTGGCGATGACCTGGCCTGGGGCAACGCGGTCGCCGTCGGTGGAGTGGAGGGTGATGGTAGGGGCTGGGGCATCGGCAAGCGCGGAGCCCGCAGTATCCATGCCCCACTGGGCTAAGTGCTGGGCGGTGGCCCCAAGGACCTCTTCGATAAGGCCCAAGCCTGCGATGGTGCCGGCCTCGCGCGCGGTGAACTCCGCCGTGCAGCGGGCCTCACCCGGCACCGTGGCAAGCGAGGTGTAATCCGGCCCATAAGCGAAATCCTCATCCAAGGTCGTGGCGATAAGAGCGGAGCAATCAGGCAGGCGCAGTGATTCCATTTACTCGCCCCCGCCGGGGTTGCCGATGGAAATCATGGCCTCGAGGGACTTGCGCGCCGCATTCGCGATGTCTTCTGGAACCGTAACCTCATCGGTCTCTTCCATCAGGCAGTGCTCCAGGGCCTGTGGGGTAATCATCTTCATGTACTTGCACTCGGCGTGATCGTTGACGGCCTGGAAATCGACGTCCGGCGCGGCCTGGCGCAGCTGGTGCAACATGCCGGTCTCGGTGGCGACGAGCACCTTGTTTTGGGGCTGCTTCTGGGACTGGGTGATCATTTGCCCGGTTGAGAGCATGTGCACGCGCTCTTGTGGCACCAAGCCCTCGTTGGCCAGGTACAACGCGGAATTGGAGCACCCGCATTCCGGGTGGATATACAGGTCCGCGTCTGGGTTATCTTGGGTCTGTTGGGTCAGCTGCTGGGAACTGATGCCCGCGTGCACGTGGCACTCACCGGCCCAGATGTATATATTTTCCCGGCCGGTCTCGCGCTTCACGTAGGCGCCCAAGAACTGGTCTGGGCAAAAGAGGATCTCTTTATCCGTCGGCAGCGAGTTGACCACGTCGACGGCATTAGAGGATGTACAGCAGACATCGGTCAGCGCCTTGACCTCTGCGGTGGTATTGACGTAGCTGACCACAAGGGCGTCGGGGTGCTCAGCCTTCCAGGCGCGCAGCTCATCGGCGGTAATGGAATCCGCCAGGGAACACCCAGCGCGCTCATCGGGGATGAGGACCTTCTTATTCGGCGAAAGAATCTTGGCGGATTCCGCCATGAAGTGCACACCGCAAAAGACGATGATATCTGCATCGGTTTCCGCCGCCTTGCGGGACAGCGCCAAGGAATCGCCGGTGTGGTGGGCAACGTCCTGGATCTCCGGGATCTGGTAATTATGTGCCAGGATCACCGCATTGCGCTGCGCCGCCAACTCTTTAATCCGCTCTGCCCAAGCCTTGCCTGCCGCGGGGTCCGAACCAGCGGGAGTGGCAGATGGCATGACGCTAACATTGGTTTGAGTCACAAGTGCTCCAAAAAGTGATAGTCACAGGAATTAGTGGGGTGTTATAATCGTACTAAACTGTCTGTGTTCAAGACCACTTGTGATGGCGGGGCAGGTGATTAGAGCTCCAGCGATCCTTGGGTGAGGCCGACCGCGGCGATGGTGGCGGCCACCAGCACCACGATGACGATTGACCACTCAAATCCATTAAAAAGCTTCTCGCGGCGCGATAGCCGGGTGAGCACGTACGGGATAATTCCCGGCACGACGGCGAGAGCACCGAAGAGAATATAAACCGGGTCGGCGGCATAAATGAGCCACAGCGAGTACACGAAGGCCACCAGCGCGATGCCAAAGTGGCGCCGGTTTTCGCGTCTGGGAATATCCGGCCCAGAGAGATCGAACCGCGTTCCGGCGTGCGGGTGGGTCACACCCTTGCCCCGTATCGCTAGCAGCAGCAGATACAGCGAAGAGAAGATATAGGGCAGGAGGTACATGATGGTGGCGAGCTGCACCATCGCGGCATAAGAAGCCTCGTTGACGTAGAAGATGATGATGAACAGCTGGATGGCCATCGTGGAAATCAGCTGTGCTACCCACGGGGCGCCGGCCACATTGATGGTGCCAATGCGGCGAGGAATGAGGCCGTCGATGGCCATCATGACGATGGGCTCAGCGCACAGCATTTGCCAGGAAACGTAGGCGCCGAGGACCGAGAGGCACAGGCCGATGGAAATCAGCGCGCCGCCCCAGGGGCCGACGACCTCTGTGAGCACCGAGGCCATGGAATTATCTGGCAGTGCGGCCAGTTCTTCCTTGGTCATCACGCCAAAGCTCAACGTGGAAACGGAGACCAAGAGCGCCAGCACGGAGAAGAAGCCAATGACGGTGGCGCGACCAACATCGGTGCGCGTAGAAGCCTGCTTGGAATAAACGGAGGCGCCCTCCACGCCGATGAAGACCCACACGGTAAAGAGCATGATTCCCTGGACCTGCTCGAAAACGCTGGCCTCCGAAGCGCGTCCCCAGAAATCCAAGGTGAATTTATCCCAGCTGAACCCGAGGAAAGCAATGAGCACTACGAAGGCCAAGATGGGCACGATCTTGGCAATCGTGGTGATGAGGTTCATGAAGGCGGCCTGCTTAATACCGCGAGCGAGCACCGCGAAAATGCCCCAGGATAGGAGGGAGACGGCGATGGCGGAGGACCAGTAATGGTCGGCGTCGAAAAGCGGCAGGTAATGGCCCAAGGTATTGAAAAAGAGGGTGGCATAACCCACCTGCGCCATAACGGAGCCCAGCCAGTAGCCCCAGCCGGAGGTAAAGCCAATAAAATCGCCCAGGCCTGCGCGCACATAGGAATAGACGCCAGAATCAAGGTGTGGCTTACGGCGAGCCAAAATCTGGAACACAAAAGCCACAGAGAGCATGCCGACGCCCGCGACCAGCCAGCCGATGAGCATCGCGCCTGGGCCGGCAACGGAGGCAATGTTTTGTGGCAGCGAGAAAATACCCGCGCCCACGGTGGAACCGATAATCAGCGCGACGAGGGTCCACAACGTCACGGAGTGGGATTTATTCTGGCTGGAGGTCATTGGCCTAAAATACCTTGAATAGCCCCATAATGGGAACTCGGGCTAGACTTTGTGCACATGACTGTGCTGTTGCTCGATGAACGCTGGCCCACCATGATCCCCATGCAGGCGCACGGGAAGCTGCGTGGCCCTGTCCACTTCACGGGTGAGGTACCCGTGTCCGTACGGTGGAATTTCTCCGATCTGCTGGTAGGCGAGGATGCCACCGGAACCTTGGTCAGCACCGACGAACATGATCCGGAAACTCGCGCCCGCCTCGCTAGCGGCGAGTCCGTCATTCGCGCCGAATCCCTTGCGGATCCCATCATGCAGGCGCGCCAGACCATGGCCACGGCGCGGCGCATTGGGGAGTGGGAGCGCGAGCAAACCCATACCTCGCTCTTGCCCTATCTTGAGGAGGAGTCTGCCGAATTCGCCGCGGCCGTGCGCAACCGCGAACCGGAAAGCGAGATGCTCAAAGAATTGGGCGATATCTTCCTCCAAGTACTCTTCCATGCGGAAATCTCCACCTTTTCGCTTGACGACGTCGCCCAGAGCTTCCTCACCAAAATGCGCGCCCGCGCCCCATACCTCTTTGATGGCACCACGGAGATTGTCGACGTTGACACGCAAGAGAGGCTATGGCGCGAAGGTAAGGGAATGTAGGATGGCTTCTCATGAAGAGGCTCCTGCAGATATTCGGGGGCTGCGGGGTGGCCGTAGCCGTGATCATCGCGTTGGTGGCATGGCTGTTGACGGGGCACGGCACTTCCCAGGAGCCCGTACCGGAGAACATTCCGCCCGTTGAAGGCAAAGAGGTCGCGCATATTGACGTCAATGCTCCCGGCCGCACTGCGGATAAGCTTACCTACTGGGCCTCTGACCTAGCCGAGCAGACGGGCATCCCGCCGGCCGCACTGCGCGCTTATGGCAACGCCGAACTTATCGCTCAGCAAAAATGGCCGAATTGCCATCTGCGATGGAATACCCTTGCCGGCCTAGGCTACGTGGAGACCCGCCACGGCACCTACAACGGCAATTGGTTTAAGCCCTCCAAGCTTGACGACGCCGGCTACCCCCAACCACCCATCAACGGCATCGCCCTCGATGGCCTGAACAATACGGCGCACACTCCAGATACCGATAACGGCGACATCGATGGCGATTCCGAATATGACCGTGCCGTCGGCCCGATGCAGTTTATCCCCACGACATGGGAATCGGTGGGCGCCGATGCTAACGGCGATGGGAAGGCAGATCCCAATCAAATTGACGACGCCGCAGTCGGCGCCGCCGGACTTTTATGTTTTGGTGATAGAGATCTCTCTGACCCAGAACAGTGGGAGGAAGCAGTTCTAAATTACAACCAGTCCAGCGAGTATTTGCATAAAGTTGCACACGCCGCCAATGCCTACTCGGTTCCGCAAAGTGCCAAGTAGCGTCACACAGCAAAGTTTTCTGCAACAATTGACTACGTAGCTGGGCCGGCTGGTCCAGAGCGAACTTATTTATGAGGAGTGAAAAACAGCATGGCTGATATCATCCACACTTTCGCCCGCGAAATTCTTGATTCCCGTGGCAACCCAACCGTCGAGGCCGAGGTCTTCCTTGACGACGGCGCCCGCGGTGTTGCCGGCGTTCCTTCCGGTGCTTCTACCGGTGTGCACGAGGCTCACGAGCTGCGCGACGGTGGCGAGCGCTACCAGGGTAAGGGCGTTCTAAAGGCCGTTGAGAACATCAACGAGAAGATTGCCGACGAAATTGCTGGCTTCGAAGCCGACGATCAGCGCCTCATTGACCAGGCACTGATTAAGCTGGACGGTACTGATAACAAGTCCGAGCTCGGCGCTAACGCTATCTTGGGCGTTTCCATCGCCGCAGCCAAGGCCGCTGCAGAGTCCGCTGCACTGCCTTTGTACCGCTACATTGGCGGCCCGAATGCACACGTACTGCCAGTGCCAATGATGAACATCCTCAACGGCGGCGCACACGCTGATTCCGGCGTAGACGTCCAGGAATTCATGATCGCTCCGATTGGTGCGGAGTCTTTCGCCGAGGCTCTTCGCATGGGCGCCGAGGTCTACCACGCACTGAAGGCAGTGCTGAAGGACAAGGGCTTGTCCACTGGTCTGGGCGACGAGGGTGGCTTTGCACCGTCCGTTGACTCCACCAAGGCTGCTCTCGACGTCATCGTGGACGCCATCAAGAAGGCCGGCTTCGAGCCCGGCAAGGACGTAGCCCTGGCACTCGACGTTGCTTCCTCTGAGTTCTTCAAGGACGGCAAGTATCACTTCGAGGGTGGCGAGCACACCGCTGAAGAAATGTGCAAGGTTTACGAGGGCCTCATTGACGAGTACCCGATCGTCTCCATCGAGGACCCACTGCAGGAAGACGACTGGGATGGCTACACCACCCTGACTGCCGCTATTGGTGAGAAGGTACAGATCGTCGGCGATGATTTCTTCGTCACCAACCCTGCTCGCCTGCAGGAAGGCATTGAGAAGAAGGCCGCTAACGCTCTGCTGGTAAAGGTCAACCAGATCGGCACCCTGACCGAGACCTTCGACGCAGTCGAGCTGGCTCACCGCAATGGCTACCGCACCATGATGTCCCACCGCTCCGGTGAGACCGAGGACACCACCATTGCAGACCTGGCTGTTGCTCTGAACTGTGGCCAGATCAAGACCGGTGCACCGGCTCGTTCCGAGCGCGTAGCTAAGTACAACCAGCTTCTGCGCATCGAGCAGGAGCTTGGCGACGGCGCAGTCTACGCCGGCCGCTCCGCTTTCCCGCGCTTCAAGGCTTAATCGCCTCCTTTCGTAGCGCCCTTGCATTGCCGCGGGGGCGCTTTTCGCATGTCTAGGTATTGTTGCCAGGTTTGCTTCCAATTTACGGTCCGCGGCGCCAAAGGCCCTTGGGCACGGTCAATTTCGAAAGTGCCGTCCGAAAAGAGCCAAGCGACGTCCCCAGTGATGGGATCCATGATGTAGCGGGCCCTACCATCGGTCTTCACATTGTGGTGGTGCTGACAAAGGGTGACAAGATTATCGATACTCGTCGGCCCGCCGTCGGCATACTCCACCCGATGATCAAGCTGGCAGTAATGCGCCGGCATGGAACACCCCGGCCAACGGCACGTGGCATCGCGACCATGGACCCATGTCCTGATATGCTCGGTGGGGACGTAGGAGGATGTTTCTTTTGGGCACAACTCGCGAGTCATCGAGTAAGTGCTCAAGCGTTCGGTAAGAACGCACCATCCTGCCGACGGGATATATACCCGAGAAGCATCCTCACCCGCTGCATAGGTATTGATAACTACTTTTGTCTGGGTGCGATTAAAGATCAGCGCCTCCAAAGCCTCTGGCTTGGTGATGTTCTTCTTTCGCGCTGCTTTATCGATGTGCCGTGAAATAGCACTGGCGGTTGCTTTATCCGTTTTCAGGGTGATGGTGGCTTGGCCTTTGGAATAAGAAATGGAAACAGAGCGCTCGATTTCCTTCTCAATATCTGGCTTGAGAATGCCATCGATGTAATCGCGCAAGAATCTACGGATTTCAGATTCCGTGGGGACATGCTGAGCAGGTTCCTTCGGGGTGAGGAAGTCTGCAAGGGCGGCATCGACTAGTTGGATGCCCTCGGCGTCGCCGCCAAGCGGGGCAAGCTCGGCATCAATGACGTGCAGCCGCGGGAGGTCAAGAATCCAATGTTCGGTCTGTACTGCCGTGGTTAACGGCAACTCACGCATGCGCAGGTGAGAGCGCAGTGCGGATAAAACGCGCCAGTAGCTCAAGCCGACCCGCTTAGCTAAAGCAGCGGTAGTGCATTCGACATCGTCTTCTAATCGCGGAAGTACGGATTGGTATAGCTGCCAGGATTGAATGCGTTGGAGCATGCCCAAAACGCACACCGTATCGTCGAGGTTATTGGTAGAAAAATAAGCTTTCTTTGGTGGTGCGTCGCTGGCTGTCACGGAAAGTTCCCCCTCTGGAATAAATCGCACACCCAATCGAATTTCTGCCCTCAGTATAAGCCGCCTTGCTGGCTTGCGCAAGGCTTGAAGCGAAAAATTGTGCGAACTTTAGGAGGGATCTAGTAGCTGAAAATTTTGTCAGCCACTGCTTCGAGTTCCTTATCGTTATATTTGTCACCGCAGGTGGCGAGGGAACCCACTCCAGCCATGTACATGGTAAATAGCTTGTCTGGGAGGGGAGAGGCCGCTGACATTTCAAGCTTTTCGTAGACGGGAGCGTATTTCCTGTCAAATTCTTCTAAATCGGGAACGAGCTCCTCAAATCCGCTGTCGCCATGGGCTAGCAAATACTTAGCATCGTCTAGAATCTGATCATTCTCGCAGGCAACAGCTCCAGCCTTCTTCAGGGTCGTGGCGTTGACCTCGTAGCTGGTGGGGCCGTCATCGGTATCGGAAGCGCCCGCGCCGAACACGTCCAGGTAAAAGTCCGGGATCGTGCGGTGTTCTTTTATGTGGTAAATGAAGCCGCTTTTGGTATTGAGGTCGTGGTTTCTGCTGGTGGTAGTGGTAGGAGCTTCGCTGCTGGTAGTGCTTTTGCTAGTGGGGGACTCCGCTTCGGTGGCGACTTCTTCTTTGTGGTCGCTCGAGCTGCACCCAGCAAGTAGGGCGCCTACGGCGGCTAGGAGGAGGAGACGCTTGAGTGGCATTACTATTTCTTAGGCAGGGAATATGGTTCGAAGCTCTAGCTGGAATGGATCGTCTCAGCGACCTTTTCCAGTTCCTCATCGCTGAATTCATCACCGCAAGACATCACGGCGACGAGTGAGGTCATCGCTGCAGCCATGATTTTGTCAGAGTCCGGTGCGTCATCAGGGATGTCTAGCGCTTCAAAAACATCACGATATTTGTCATCAGAGCCGTCGACCGATGACATAACTGCTTCCCCAAACTTGTCGGTGTTTCCTCGGAAATATTCCTTCGAAATGTCGAGCAATTCATCATTCTTGCAGGCAGCTTCGCAGGCCTTCTTGACGGAGTCCGCGTTGGTTTCAAAGCTTTCGGGCTGATCGTCTCCGTGGAGCTGGTCAGCATCATGGTTGATGTAATCATCCGGCAGGGTCTTATACTCCTTGAGGTAGTCGGCCATGCCGTCTTTAGCGTTTAGGTCGTAGCCGTCACCGTAGACGGGGTATTCGCCGTCTTGGGCGGAGGGGCTGCAGCTGGCGAGGAATAAGGTTGCGGTGAGAACGGGCAGGAGGCGTTTGAGGGACATGAAAGTTCCTCCCTGGGCGGGAGAATTTCTTTTAGTGTATCCAAATTGCGCGTGCCACGTCCCTGTTACAGAAGTGACGGCGCTAGGATTAGAGGCCTATGGCACGCGAAAAGAAGACGCAGCGAAACCGGAGCCGTACTAGGGTTCCGGTAGCCTCGCGTGCTGCGGATATCCGTAAAGCTCAGCGTGCACAGCTGAAGCAGAAACAGAAGCCGGACCGGATGAGTATTGCCGGAGTAGGCGTAATCGTAGCTATAGTGCTCGTTGTTTTGTTTGCTATCGCCATTCCGCTGCGCAATTACTACCACGGCCGATCCGAAATTGCTCGCCTCAATGAGTCAATCGCCGCCAAGCAGGATGAGAAAGCTGCTTTGCTGGAGAAGATTGATAGATATAAGTCCGATGAGTACATCAAGCAGGAGGCGCGGCGCCGATTCGGGGTTGTCGATGAGGGTGAGACCGCCTACCGCATCATTGACCCGCAGATTAAGCCGGATGACCAGCTGACTACAGATGGTCAGAAGGAAGAAGATTCCCGCGAATGGTACGAAGTTCTGTGGGATTCTGTAGCCGAGCCGCCTGAGGAAGAAGCTCCGTCCGAGCAGGTAAATCATCTTCCGATTGAGCCGGCGCCGGAAGAGAATCCAGATGTGCGATAATTGTCCGCATGACCGTCACTGATGCAGATATCGCTGTAGTAACTGAGCAATTGGGCCGCACTCCACGCGGGGTCCTAGAGGTTTCTTATCGCACGCCGGATGGGCAGCCCGCGGTAATTAAGACGGCACCCAAGCTTGCCGACGGCACCCCATTCCCCACCCTCTACTACCTCACCGAGCCACGGCTTACGGCAGAAGCCTCACGCTTGGAGGTTGCTCACGTTATGAAGTGGATGGAAGCCCGCTTGGGTGAGGACGAGGAATTGGCTGCCGACTATCAGCGTGCCCACGAATACTTTTTGGCCAAGCGCAATGACATCGAAGACCTTGGCACCGATTTCTCCGGTGGCGGCATGCCCGATCGGGTGAAGTGTCTGCATGTGCTCATCGCGTACGCGCTTGCTGAAGGCCCACAGCATTTCCGTTTGGGAACTGAGGCGGTGGCCATGGCCGCCGACCACGGCAAGCTTCGAGGCTCTGCTATCCCGCAGGATTGGCCCAGCGTAGAGGATCTGGGGATTGACTTGGCCCAGTTCGATTTCTCTAACGCGGAATAGGAGGGCTGCTATGACTCGCGTTGCTGCGATTGATTGCGGTACCAATTCGATTCGTTTGCTCATCTCTGAAGTTCAGGATGACGGCAAGGTCCGCGATATTACCCGCACCATGGAAATCATCCGCCTGGGAGAGGGAGTCGATGCCACTGGCGAAATCGCCCCTGCGGCTCTAGACCGCGCCCGCGTGGCCTTGGAAGGCTACGTACGCCAGATGAAGTTTGAGAAGGTCACCCGCGTGCGGATGGTTGCTACCTCCGCTACCCGCGATGCCAAGAACCAACAGGAATTCTTCGACATGACTGCTGAGTTGCTCGGCCAAATTCAGCCTGGCGCACAGGCCGAGGTCGTCTCGGGTGAGGAAGAGGCTCTGTTGTCCTTTAATGGCGCCGTGGCCGATGTGGAGCCAGACCGGGGGCCATTCTGTGTTATCGATTTGGGTGGCGGCTCGACCGAGTTCGTCGTAGGCACCGCAGATGGCGATATCTTGGGCACTCACTCGGCCCGCATGGGGTGCGTCAGGCTAACCGAGCGCATCATGCGTACCGATCCGCCAACCGAGTCGGAGATTGAGATCGCTTCCGAGTACGTCGGCGAGCGCACAGCGGAAGTAGGGAAGATAGTACCTATTTCTAAGGCCCGTACCATCGTCGGCTGCGCAGGAACTTTTACCACTCTTTCTGCATTGGCTCAGGGCCTTGAGCGCTACGACGCCGATGCCATTCACGGGTCTGAGCTCCGCTTCGATGCCCTGCGCGTGCTTTTGCAGCAGCTTATTAGCCTGCCTTCCGACGTCCGCGCCCTCAACCCCGTCATTCACCCCGGCCGTGCCGATGTCATCGGCGGTGGGGCCGTAGCCGTCGAAGGCATCATGCAGCTCATCGAGCGCAATTGCGATGCGCGCAGCTTTTTCATCAGTGAAAAGGACATTCTCGATGGCATTATCGCTGGTCTGGCTGCGGAGGGTACCCCTCGTTAACTCCCGCGGGGTGAGGTGGCCTAAAATATTCCTTGCCCTTGCCCCCATAGCCCAATCGGCAGAGGCAGTCGACTTAAAATCGATTCAGTGTGGGTTCGAGTCCCACTGGGGGCACCATGTGAAGTCTCGAGACGTCTTTCTTGGAAGCGTCTCGAGACTTTTTGCGTCAGCATGTCTCCACAGCATTTATGAGGAAGCTTTACACAAAACTTCTAGCTAAATGGTAAGCATGTGGAACTTTATGGGGTGGTGTTTCGTTGAATGTGGTGAGATAGCTAATTTGCACCTCTCTTAGAAAGGACAACCGTGCGTTCAAGCAATCCGGTAATGAGTTCTCTGACCGAAAATAGTAGCCGCCAAAATCCTGGTTATGCGGACGTATCTACTCGTCCCATGACCGTGGATGATGTAGTGACCAAGACGGGCATAACCCTTGGCGTCATCATTGTCGCCGCAGCCATCAACTTCGCCTTGGGAATGCTAGTGAGCCCAGGTATCGCCATGGCCTTGACTCTGGTCGGTGGTATCGGTGGCTTCATTACCGTGCTCGTTGCCTCTTTTGGTAAGAAGTGGGGTTCTGCTGCAGTCACCCTGATTTATGCCGTATTTGAAGGCCTATTTGTCGGCGGCTTCTCCTTGATGTTCGCCAATGTCAACTTCCAGGGCGAGGGCGGCATGGCCATCATTGGTCAAGCGATTGTCGGCACCATCGGTGTCTTTATCGGCATGCTGATTGTGTATAAGACTGGCGCAGTGAAGGTGACTCCGAAGTTCACCAAGATTCTTTTCGGCTTGATCGCTGGCATCGCTGTCATGGCGCTTGTTAACTTCTTGGGCGCGATTTTCTTTGATTTCAACCCGTTGCGCGATGGTGGTCCGATTGCCATCATCTTCTCGCTGGTCTGCATCGTTCTTGGTGCCCTGTCCTTCCTGACCGACTTTGATCAGGCTGACCGCATGATCCGCGCTGGTGCTCCCGCTAAGAACGCGTGGGGCGTTGCTCTCGGCCTCGCTGTGACCTTGGTCTGGCTCTACACTGAAATTCTCCGTCTGCTGAGCTACTTCCAGCGAGACTAACTGACTCTTTTGTATTGGCCCGCACTTCGGTGTGGGCCTTTTTGTTGCCGAAAATTCGCTTACAAACGTGTAATTTCTGGGGTAGTGCTGGGGGATAAAGTGAGGGTTTAACCTTCATTTGGTCTACCAAACCACTCCAAGAGATGATACAGCTCATGAGCAGGAAATTTCGCCTTTTGGATGTGATGGGTGTGGCATATGGGACAAATAATTTTGTTAAATTGCCGTTAACCTTTGCGGTTGCGTAGAAAATTCTGGGTGTCTCATGCATGCTGTGTACCGGAACGGGAAATATGAAGTGAAAAGTTCTCTGTTTCACTTTTCCTGTTCCTCTCGTCAGGAAGTGAGTGCGCGAAGGATTGTTGTGAAGCGTCAGGTCACCGTAGCAACGTTGATGGTCGGCAGCACCGTTATGCTGAGCAGCTGCGTTGCAGACATCGGTACGAGGAGCGCGTCGGAGGAACCCACCAAGGTGGACGAATTTGGCGGCATTAGTTCGACCGACGGTGCAGGGGGAGCCAACGGGGACCCGGGGGATGACGCGGAAGGCAATCAGGGGGAAACGGCACACACTAATGGCGGGAAGAATGCGGACGGCGCCGGCCCACCGGGGGAGGCCGGCGCCACGGGGTCGGAAGACACTTCCGGCGTCCTACCGCCACTGGGGGAATTCGATCCGGCTCAGCCAGGGTTCCAAGTATTCGATCCTTGTACAGAGATTTCGGAAGCTCAATTGAAAGAGCGAAAAATAGAACGGTTTGGGGAGCCAGATTTTGTGGAGTCTGGCCACAAGGGGTGTAGTTATAAAGCATTTCCTGAGGGCACAGAATTTTCAATTACAGCATTCCGTGAGCAAGTGGATAGTAAACCCGAGCTGTTGGTTCAAATAAAAGAAAAGCAAGAGGCTGGGGTTGTCATATCGCGGGGAGAAGTATTTTCAAATTCCATGTGTCGTGCTTCTGCATCGACAGTCCGGGGAGTTGTCACACTTACCGTAAGTGACTTTTCGTCGAATATAGACCAGATTTGTTATCGGGCTAACGAATTGTTTAATGAATTAATTTAACTTTTACTTTTGGGGGAAGTATGAAAGTAAATACTGAGAATTTGAGCCAGAATGCGCGTGGAATTCTTGACATCGTCAGTACGGCGCAGAGCATGGCAGCGGACACGCAAAGTCCACTAAATAGAGGTTTTACTAGTGTAAGTGGGTTGGACCATGTTGGCGATGTTCACGAAAGAGTCTTAACCACGGACCCTGGTTCTGCCTTGAAATCTTTGGAGAGCTTCGTGAAACAGCTGGAGTGGCTTTCTGATTCTTTGGGGCGGGAGGCCCGAGGGTTTCAGGCGCAAGAGGACGCGAATAGTCGGGGAATGGAGATCGCGGATGCAGGTGGGGGTATCGGTATTGAGGCGATGCCGATTATGAACCAGCCGGAGCCGGGGTACAGCCCGTTTGGGTTTTCCATGCCGGTGGTGAATGTCGGTACGGACATTGTGAAGCTGGCTACGGACCTGATGTCGACGCAGATTTGGAATGTGTCGGAGGCGAATGCGCGGTGGAGCTCGTTGGCGTCGGAAGTCGACGATATCGTTAGCGGGTTGCAGGAAGCAGCTGGGTCTTTGGAAGGCGAGAACGACAGCGAAGCCACGTCGAGGGCGGCGGCCAAGATTAGGGAAGTGGCGGCGTCGGGAAGCCACTTTGTAGCAAATGCCAAGGTCATGGGGGAGAAACTGACTGGATTCCACGCCAAGCTGATGGGCATGCAGCCGACTGCGATGGCCATGGCGATGGAAGTGATGGCCATTCCAGAACCGGTCGAGCGCGAAATTGCGGAAAAGGCCGCATTGGCCGCATTGCAACCTGACCTGCAGCGCTTCGCGGTAGAGGCAATGCCGTACCAGCACGCTCTGATGGAACAATCGCCGGCGTCGGGAGGCGGCGGCGTCGACGCCGGCCTCGCTGGAGTTGATGGTGATGGGCAGCGCTACACCACCGATGCCGTGGTGTGGCCAAAGAAGATTGCGGAAGCGATTGCGCGAGGTGAGCTGGGGCTGGGGAACTTCGACGTCGTCAATGGCAATGTGGACGGGCTTGAAGCGGTGGGGATGAGCCCACAGGAAATTAATGATTTTCACCAGCAGATGCATACTAGCGGCAGGAATGCGCTGGAAAGGCTTGGCCTGGGAGACCAGGTAGCCATCGGTGGGAATGAGGTGTCCACCCAAGGGGCGTCCGTGCCGAGTGTCGCTTCGCCGAACGGGGCGATGGGGCAGGTTCCTAGTGGTACAGCGCATCCCGTTGCTGCTGGAGCAAATTTAGGCGCGCTTAATAACAGCGGTGCGATGGCGCCGGTAGCTACAGCGCAATCCGCCAATTCTGGGATGGCGCCGATGATGGCAGCCGGACGGCCCGGGGATGCGGGCCGCGGCGTACGCATCGGTCAGTCGCTACGAGGCGGAATTGGATCCGCTACAGGAAATGTAAGTGGCAGCGCTGATGTGGCGCGCGCCGGAAGAGGAGCGCAGTCGGGCCTGCACCCTGGGCGCGGAGCCGGAGCGCCCTACGCCGGTGTCGGTTCAGGCGTGCGCGCTGGTCTTGGCAGCGGTGCAGGAAACGGTGCTGGTGCGGGCATGCGGCCCGGCGTAGGCGGCAGTGAAAGTGCCGCGGCAGCGCGCGGTGGCAATGCAGGCCGCTCAACCGGAGGGGCGCGAGCCTATGGTCCAATGATGGGGATGCGCGGAGGAAAAGACAGTGAGAAAAAGCGCGTAAAGTCCGTCACCACGCAGGTCGAAAGAGACCCGAATAAGCGCGACCTCTTGGGGGAGCCGCCCGCTGTCGTGCCCGGTGTCATCGGGGATTGGGTGCGGGAAGTGAACCCAGAAAAATAGCATGAAAAAGGGCCGAGGATATCCCTCGGCCCTTCAAGCCTTATTACTGCTGTGGCAGTTCGGTGGCGGTACCGTTCAAGTGCGGCTGCGCTGGCTCTTCTGGAACACTGGACTCGACTACAGGTGCTTCCTCTTCAACAACGGTCTCGGGTGCGGAAGAGCTGGTCTCAGCATCTTTCTGCATCGGGGCCTCACCGGTGAAGGTGGAGGCATTTTCTACCTTGGAATCAGAATCCTGCTGGTTCGGTGGGTGGCAAGCAGCGAGGGAGAGGCCAGCAGTGAAGACCAAGCCAGCGGCGGCGAAACGGGAGAACTTCTTCATGGGGATGTGCTCTTTCTCCAGAGTGGTAAGTGGTTAAAAGTTTAGGACTCGCGTGGAGCAGCGGCCTTAGCAGAATCATACGGCGCTGCGGACTCGATGGTGACCGAAATGGTCTTGCCATTCGGAGCGGTGTACTCGCGGGTCTCGCCCTCTTGTGCGCCAAGGATGGCAGCGCCCAGCGGGGACTGCTCGGAATAGGTTTCTAGGTCCTTGTTATCGGAAGCAGCGGCGCGGGTACCGATGAGGAAGGTCTCCTTATCGTCCTTGTCACCGTTGTAGTAAACGTGAACTACGGAACCGGTGTGGGCAACGCCCTCCTGAACAGCACCGCGCTCGGTGGTGGCATTCGCAAGAACCTCAGAAATCTGCTTAATGCGGGCCTCTTCCTGGTCCTGCATCTCACGTGCGGCGTCGTAACCGGCGTTCTCTTTGAGGTCGCCTTCCTCACGGCGCTCGTTGATTTCAGCCGCGACTACTGGGCGGTGGTCGATGAGCTCCTGCAGCTCGGCCTCGAGCTTCGCCTTGGTTTCTGGGGTGATGTACTGCTTTTGCTGCTCAGCCATTCTGCAACCTTCCGTAGATAGGAATTGTGGTCAAAGCCCCTGCTAATCCCTGGGGCTATAGGTAAAAGTGGAACCGGGCATATACCCAGTTCTAGGCGCTACAAATCCTAGCACACGCGGCTAGCGGCTTTCCGCGTAGTCAGGGTTATCCATATCCAAATATTCGGGGATATTGCCGGAACAACCATAGGCCCCGCCAGCTACGGCACGAGCGTTGGTTGGGACGTCGACAGCGATGCGCTGGGTTTCGTTTCCGCCCGCGGGAACAGGGAATTCACGGCGGCCTACTTCGGACTTGGAATAGTCATAGGCTTGGACAATGCAGTAGGCATCTTCGTCGGTGTGATTGCGGGTGACATCGACCCAAACGCGGGTGGAATCATCGCTCAAAACCTCCTGGGTCACGATGGACACCTGTGCGTTCACCCGCTCCTTTTCCTGGAAATACCGGAATCCGAAGAAAATAAGCGCGATAAAAATGGCGACAAAGATGAGCACCAGCGCCTTATTAGTCCAGCTACCAGAGTTCTTTTCAGAGGAGCCGCGGGAGCCGTAGCGGGCGGCTGAGCGAGAGTTTCCGGCGGAAGTCATGGCTTCCACTCTAGTCGAGGACCACGGTTTTCCAATTATCTACTAGGATAATCATCTGTTCAAAGAACCTAGATTAATAAGGGGATGGATTTTCAGTGAGCGATTTTCGCCTACTAGCTATCCACGCGCACCCAGACGATGAATCGTCCAAGGGGGCTGCCACCACCGCGCGCTATGCCGCAGAAGGCAATGAGGTCTTGGTACTGACCTGTACCGGTGGTGAGCGCGGCGATGTGATTAACCCCGCCATGGACCGCCCGGGAATCAAGGAAAAGATGGGCGAGGTCCGCCGGGAAGAAATGGCTAACGCTGCGCGGGCACTGGGCGTACAACATCGCTGGCTGGGCCACGTTGATTCCGGATTGCCCGACCCGGTTGAAGGCAAGACTATGGAGGAATTGCTGCCGGAAGGCTGTTTCGCGTTGCTGGGGGATGACACCGTCGCGCAGGAATACGTCCAGGTTATCCGTGAATTTCGACCACACGTCATTGTCACCTATGACGAAAATGGCGGTTATCCGCACCCAGACCATTTGATGGTGCACCGGGCTTCCATGATCGCGTGGGAGAAGGCAGACGATGCCGAGTACCACCCAGAGCTGGGCAAGCCGTGGGAGCCGCTGAAGCTGTACTATTCGCACGGCTTTGTTTATCAGCGCATGAAGATGTTCCATGATCTGCTCCTAGAAGAAGGTAATACCAGTCCTTATGGGCCAATGTTGGCGCGTTGGGACACCGCTTTTGGCGATATCATGGCGCGTGTAACCACCCAGGTGGAATGCGCGGATTATTTCAGCAATCGCGAGGAGGCCTTGCGGGCGCACGCCACGCAGATCGATCCGGCGGGTGCCTTCTTGGCGACGTCGGTGGAGGTACAGCAGCGCCTTTGGCCCACCGAGGAGTTCGAGCTGGCGAAGACCCGCGTTTCTACCTCCCTGCCAGAAAATGACCTTTTTGCCGGCATCGAAGAGAAAGAGGAGGCCTAAGATATGAGTATGTATGGCTCTTTCGTTCTGGCCGCACATGACGTATTTGTACTCGCCCAAGGAACTGAGGGCGCCGAAGGTGGCCCAATGGGCCCTGAATTTGGCAAAGCTTCGCCCATTGGCCTGCTGATCCTGGCGCTTATGGGCGTTGCGGTACTGTTTGCGGGTTGGAATTTCCATCGCCGTTACTCACGCTTTCGCCGCCGCATGATGTTTGCGGAGGATCACGGAATCGATCCATTCGATGAGGAAGCCGTGGATAAGGCGATGAAGGAAGCCGGCATTTACGATAACCGCAAGAAATCCATTTTCTAGGCGGATAGACTAATGAGCGTGAGTTCTCTCAAGCAGCTGGCCTACCCAGCTTATGAAGCCCGTCTGGCGCGCCTGATCAAGGGAAAGCCGCAGCCTAAGCACATAGCCATTATGGCCGACGGCAATCGTCGGTGGGCGCGTGAGGCTGGGTTTACCGATATTAGCCATGGTCACCGCCAAGGCGCCAAGAAGATCGGAGAGATGATCTCGTGGTGCCGCGATACTGATATCGAGGTGGTCACCATTTATTTGCTGTCCACAGAGAACCTGAAGCGCAGCGAGCAGGAAGTAGAGCTGCTCTTTGACATCATCTCGGACGTTGTCACGCACCTATCCCATAGCGACGTCGGCTGTCAGGTGCGCTTGGTTGGCCACCTCGACCTACTCCCAGATGATATCCGCCAGCGCATGGTGACGGCAGCGGCAGAAACCAAGGATAATACCGGGGTCATCGTCAATGTGGCGGTAGGCTATGGCGGACGCCAAGAAATTGTGGACGCCGTGCAGAACTTGGTGCGTGCGGAAGCAGAGAAAGGAACTACCGCAGCGGAGATGGCGGACCGCGTCACCGCAGATTCCATTGGGGAACACCTGTACACCAAGGGACTTCCGGACCCGGATTTGGTCATCCGCACCTCTGGTGAACAACGCCTGTCGGGCTTCCTCCTGTGGCAGGCCGCGTACTCCGAGATCTGGTTCACGGATACTTACTGGCCAGCATTCCGCAAGGTGGACTTCCTCCGCGCCTTGCGGGATTACTCCCAACGTTCGCGCCGCTTTGGCAAATAGGCTCTAGAGCTTGCGCATCCGTACTTGCTCCACCAAGTGATGCGAGCCCTTTTTCAGCACAAGGGAGGCTCGCACACGGGTGGGCAGGATATTTTCCACCAAATTCGGCAGGTTAATGGACTGCCAAATTTCGCGAGCTTGAGCGCGGGCTTCCTCATCGTTTATGTCTGCAAAGGCAGAGAAGTGGGCGTTGGGCTCGCGGAAAGCGGTGTGGCGCAGAGTAAGGAAGCGGTCGATATACCACTGCTCGATATCGTCGGTGCGGGCATCAACATATACCGAGAAATCAAAGAGGTCCGCCACGGTCAACGTGGGACTCGTCTGCAGTACGTTGAGCCCTTCCAGAATAAGGATGTCGGGCTGGTTTACTTCCTGGTATTCCCCGTCCACAATGTCATAGGAGATATGAGAATAAAGTGGCGCCTTGACCAGAGGCTTTCCTGATTTTACGTCCGTGACAAAGCGAAGGAGTGCACGCCGGTCATAGGATTCTGGAAATCCCTTGCGTTGCATGAGGCCGCGTTTCTTGAGGGTTTCGGTGGGGAAGAGGAAGCCGTCGGTAGTAACGAGCGCGACCTTGGGGTGGGAGTCCCAGCGTTGCAGGAGCACCTGAAGGAGGCGGGCAGTGGTGGATTTTCCCACTGCCACGGAGCCGGCCACACCGATGACAAAGGGAACGTGCGTCGGAGGGTTGCCTAAGAAGGACTCGGTAGCCGTGGTGAGCTGCTGGCGTGCCATGACCTGCATATGGATAAGGCGGGAGAGGGGGAGGTAGACATCAGCCACCTCATCCAAGTCGATGCGGTCTCCTAGGCCGCGAAGCTTTTCCACCTCGGTTTCCGTGAGCACCTGAGGCATGGATTTACGCAGTTCACGCCAGGTCTCGCGGTCAAAATCTAGGTAGGGACTCGAATCCAATGTGCGCGCCATGGCTCCATTGTTGCACTTGCATAATCTGTGGGTAAAAGTATGCCCCCTTAGGGAGCATGGCACGATAAGATATGCAGCATCCCATACCGCTTGATTTTGAGAAGGGGACCACACCTTTATGGCTTCTTTTACCTCTGACCTCCGCGACCTCGATCCGGACGTATTCGGCGCAATTCAGGGAGAGATTTCCCGTCAGCGCGAAACCCTGGAAATGATCGCCTCTGAGAACTTTGTGCCTCGCGCCGTGCTCCAGGCACAGGGCTCCGTGCTTACCAACAAGTACGCCGAGGGCTACCCGGGGCGCCGCTACTACGGTGGCTGCGAGCATGTCGACGTCGTGGAAGACCTAGCTCGCAGCCGCGCTAAGGAGCTCTTTGGTGCGGAATTCGCCAACGTTCAGCCGCACTCCGGTGCGCAAGCGAACGCAGCGGTGCTTTCCACCATCGCTGAGCCGGGCGACAAGATTTTGGGCCTGTCCCTGGCTCACGGCGGCCACCTTACCCACGGCATGAAGTTGAACTTCTCTGGTAAGCTTTATGATGTCGCTGCCTACGAGGTGGATTCAGAGACCATGCGTGTGGACATGGATAAGCTGCGCGAGCAGGCGCTGAAGGAAAAGCCGAAGGTCATTATCGGAGGCTGGTCTGCCTACCCGCGCACCATGGATTTCGCAGCCTTCCGTGAAATTGCTGATGAGGTCGGCGCTTACCTGTGGGTAGATATGGCCCACTTCGCTGCTCTCGTGGCGGCCGGCCTGCACCCGAGCCCAGTGCCTCACGCGGATATCGTGTCCACCACCGTGCATAAGACCCTGGGTGGCCCGCGCTCCGGCATGATTTTGGCCAAGCAGGATTACGCCAAGAAGATCAATTCTAACGTCTTCCCGGGCCAGCAGGGCGGACCGCTGATGCACGTGGTCGCAGCCAAGGCTATCGCCATGAAGATTGCCGCTACAGAGGAATTCAAGGAGCGCCAAGAACGCACCTTGGAGGGGGCTCGTATTCTGGCAGAGCGCCTTACCGCCGAAGATGCCAAGGCAGCTGGCGTGGACGTACTGACCGGCGGCACCGATGTGCACTTGGTCTTGGCGGACCTGCGCAATTCCGAATTGGATGGACAGCAGGCAGAGGATCTGCTGCATGAAGTAGGCATCACTGTTAACCGCAATGCCGTGCCGAATGACCCGCGTCCGCCGATGGTCACCTCTGGCCTGCGCATTGGTACTTCTGCGCTGGCAACCCGTGGTTTGGATGCTGAGGCCTTTACCGAGGTCGCAGATATCATCGGCACCGCTTTGGTACAGGGCAAGAATGCCGATGTGGAGGCCCTGCGCGCTCGTGTGGACAAGATTGCCGAGCACTACCCGCTGTATGAGGGCCTAGAGGACTGGAAGCTGGTCTAGTCCTTCACCTCATGGCCACGGGCCTGCGCCATGGTGGCGCGGGCCTGCTGGAGCCATTCCGGCTGCTCTTCGAGGAGCTGATTGATTTCCGCTGTGGTCAGCGGCTTATCCATATCGTTCTTCTTGAGCGCGGTAACCGAGATGCCTAGCTTATGGGCAACCTCAGGGCGGGGATGAGGCCCTTCGCGGCGCAAGGTTTGCAGCCACTCGGGCGGGGTATGCTGCAATTCGCGCAGCTCTTCGTGGCTAATGGCACTATTTTGAAACTCGTCCGGCGCGGCGGGTAGGTAGATGCCTAGCTTCTTCGCCGCGGTTTGGGCACGCATAGCGGTGCCGGATGGTTGCTTTTGTTCTTCAGTCACGCTTTTACCGTAGCACTTTCAGTAGACTGTCCTCTATGCTGCGCTTAGCTTTTGCCACCGGTACAGAGCCTGGAAAGTGGTTTCGCCGATTCGAAGAAAATACTGCTCATGGTGGTTTGTACACCGTTGATGCGGACGATGCGCTAGCCCCGCTGGTAGCCGGCGAGGTGGACCTAGCCCTCGCACGTCTGCCGGATGCGCGGGTGGATAACACTTTTCATGTGGTGCGACTTTATCAAGAGGCCCCTGGCATTGCCGTTCCCAAAGACTCGGTCTATGCGGAGCTAGGCGAGGAGCTTACGCTTGCCGACGTCGCCGATGAACACCTTAACTACCGCCTCGCCGACTCCGGGCTTGTCGATGTCCCCGCCGTCCGCGACGCCCTGCAGGTAGTGGCGGCCAATGTAGGCATCGCGATTGCGCCGTGCCCCCTGCTCAAGGTGCTGAGCAAGAAACAGGTGGTGCCACTCGGACTAAAGGATGAGTCCGTGCCGGTAACAGAGATTGCATTGGTGTGGCGCAAGGACGATGACGGGGAGGCAATTCAGGACTTCGTGGGCGTCGCCAAGGGCCGCACCGCGCGGTCTTCGCGGCAGGAGAAGCCGAAGCGCAGCGCCAGGGAAAAGGCAAAGGCGAAGCAAGCGAGGAGAAACGTTAACAATTCGTTACAAAAGAAAAAGAAGGCCTCTAAGCAGCGCAAACGTAGGTAGTCCTTTACTGTTTGCTGGCCGCTTCCTGTCCATGCAGGTGGCGTTAGCTGGGTAGTGCCATTACGGTGGGCGTCGTTCGTCATTAAGGACGATTAAACAAAAATTTAGAATTAACTTACTTTCTCGTTGAAAGGATGATGCAGAAATGCAGAAGATGACCCGTCGTATCGCAGGTGGCTTCGCAGCAGCAACCCTGTCCGTTGCTCTCGTAGCTTGCTCCGATGCTGAGGATGCAGCTGACGACGCCAAGGACACTGCCGGCTCCGTCGCTGCAGACGCTACCGACGCTGCTGGCTCCGCTGCTGCTGAGGCTACTTCCGATGATGATGCGGACGATTCCGAGGGTGCAGAAGCATCTGACTCTGAAGATGCGGACGACCAGGATGACGCTACCAAGTCCATCGCTACCGCTAACGGCGACGTAGAGGTTCCGGCTGATTTCGCTTCCGCTATTGAAGAGAAGAAGGCTGAGTGGGGCGACGTAAAGAGCATCGAGCAGGGTGACGATGATGAGTTCCTCGCTAACTTTGATAACGGCAACCTGCTGACCTTCGACGACGATGGGGGCGCTCAGCCTATCGTTGGCAAGATTGCTGAAACCTGGAAGGAGCAGGGTGGCCTGGACTCTGAGGTAGGCCTGCCTAAGGCTGCTGAGGAAAAGGCTGCTCAGGGCAAGGGCTGGACCCAGCAGTTCGACGATGGCGTTATCTCTTGGATCCAGGACGAGAGCGGCAAGTTCACCTCTTCCGTAGAGAAGTAAATAGCTCTTTTAGAGCTTCTCCCTCTGCAGCTTCTGCTGCGGAGGGATTTTTCGTTTTCTTAATGTTCATCTTGCACCCATGTAATTTCAACCTTCGGTGCCTACTTTGGGTGGCAACCCCGGGGATTCGGGGTGATTCGGAAGAAGTCTTATCTACCGCACACTAAGGGAGAACCCTGCCATCATGTCTCGTTCCTCTGTACTTTCTACTCCGCTTGCCACTACTGATAACACCGTCGCTACCAAGACCTATGTAGTGGATACCTCGGTCTTGCTTTCTGACCCTTGGGCCCTGCGTAAATTTGCAGAACACGATGTGGTCCTTCCCGTTGTAGTTATTTCTGAACTGGAAGGAAAACGTCATCACCCGGAGCTTGGCTGGTTCGCCCGCCAAGCTCTTCGCTTTTTGGAGGAGCTGCGCGCTACCTATGAGGCCTTAGACCAGCCGGTTCCCGTCAATGTGGATGGCGGCACCCTGCGCGTGGAATTGAACCATCAAGACCAATCCTTGCTACCTACCGCGTTCCGCGGGCCCGAGGGCGACCACCGCATCTTGGCGTGCGCTCTCAACCTTGCGCACGAGGGGAAGGACACCGTGCTCGTCACGAAGGACGTGCCACTGCGTGTGAAGGCCGGTGCGGTAGGCGTGCAGGCGGATGAGTATCACGCCCAGGACGTAGTCTTGACCGGCTATACCGGAATGGCGACGGTGCAAACCAGCTCGGATGTCATCGATGCCCTCTATCGTAATGGGGAAGTCATGCTAGACGGCGTCGAAACTGAAAAGGGTACCGCGGTGGAGGAACTGCCGGTGCACTGCGGCTTGACCTTGGCAGCGGGTGCGCAATCCGCGCTGGGTCGAATGAGCGCTGATGGCGTGGTCGAGCTCGTACGTGGTGATATCAATGCCTTTGGCCTTCAGGGACGCTCCGCAGAGCAGCGTATCGCTTTGGATTTGCTGATGGACCCAAACGTGGGAATTGTCTCCATCGGTGGCCGCGCCGGCACCGGCAAGTCGGCACTTGCGCTGTGCGCCGGTTTGGAGGCGGTGCTTGAGCGCGGGGAGCACCGGCGCATTGTGGTCTTTCGCCCGATGTATGCGGTTGGCGGGCAGTCGCTGGGATACCTACCGGGCACTGAATCGGACAAGATGAACCCGTGGGCGCAGGCGGTCTATGACACCTTGGAGGGCTTGGTGTCTGACAATGTCATGGAAGAGGTACACGAGCGTGGCCTTATCGAAGTCTTGCCGCTGACGCATATTCGCGGGCGCTCGCTGCATGATGCTTTTGTCATCGTGGATGAGGCGCAGTCCTTGGAGCGAAACGTCTTGCTTACTGTGCTTTCTCGGTTGGGGAAGGGCTCGCGAGTAGTTCTTACTCACGATGTGGCACAGCGCGATAACCTGCGCGTGGGCCGGCACGACGGAGTGCAGGCAGTGATTGAAAAGCTCAAGGGACATGAGCTTTTTGCGCATATTACGCTGCAGCGTTCCGAGCGCTCTGCCATTGCGGAGCTCGTTACTGACCTGTTGGAAGGCGGCAACTAGGCCAAGTTCGTTCGCGTTTGGCGATCTTTATGTGTACAGCGTGGCGAAGCTGGGCATGGCCCAGTAATAATGTTGTATATGAGCGAGAACGCTAAGCAGACGTCTTCGGACGACAAGAAGAAAGATTTCCGCATCCGCCCCTTTACCGCGGCGGATTACCCGCAGATGCGAGAGATCTATGAACAGGGACTCAATACTGGGCACGCTACCTATGAGACCCGATCCCTGACCTTTGAGGAATTCAAAGCCGGCAAGATCATGCCTTCGGTGCATGTGGCCGTTGAAGCAGATGATGATTCTAAGGTCCTGGGGTGGGTTTCCGCGGCACCGGTATCTACCCGCACCGTCTTCCACGGAGTGGTGGAGGATTCCATCTACCTAGGTGCCGAGGCACAGGGCCGCGGCATCGGCGGCGCACTTCTGGATCGTCTGATTGAGGTGTGTCAGGACCTGCACAAGTGGGCCATCCACTCATGGATTTTCCCCGAAAATTCAGGTTCTGCGGGGCTGCATAAATCGCGCGGCTTCGTGAAGGTGGGCACCTACTCGCATATGGCGAAGATGACCTACGGCGAGCTTGCGGGCCAGTGGCGCGATACCGACGTATATGAGTTGCTTTTGCCCAAACCGGAGGAAAAGAAGCGGTAGTTTCCCCAGCGCATTTAAGCCCCTGCTCGTACCACACTCGTGGTAACGATGGCAGGGGAATTTTGGGCGCTACACTGCAGGAACGTCCCAGGAGTGAAACCAGCTAAAGCGCGGGATCGGGGTGCCGTGCGCGCGGGCTAGGGAAACTAGATAGTCCCTTGTACGCCGCACCTCGATGGGACCGGCTTGAATATCCAACGCCGCCTGAAGGCCGCCGGGGGCATAGCCGAGGGCGGATTCTATGGGGGCGTCGGCAAGCGGGAGCGCATCACGCAGGGCTTGCAGCTCTCGGCATGTCGCCTGTACTTCAGCAGGGGAAAGAACCATTAGTCAATCGTTTCCTTCAGTCGCTCCTCGCGCAGCGGTAGGAGGAGGACGAGGGCGACGATAACTAGCGGAACCATCAGGGCGATGACCGGGGTCAGGCCGTCATTATAGGAGTTGAGGATTGCTTCCTCGATGGGCTGAGGGAAGGAGGCAACCAAATCCGGGGTGAGGCTATTGGCACCGCCGTCAGCATCGCCGAACTTCTCTGCATAGGCGGCACCCTCCGGGCCCATCTTCTGGAAAGCCTCCGGCATGCGGGTAGCCATCTCATCCTTCATATTGTGGATGAACATGGAGCCAACCAGGGAAGCACCCAGTGCAGAACCGATCTGGCGGAAGAAGTTATTCGCCGCGGTAGCTGTACCCACCTGGGACAGTGGGAAGGAGTTTTGGACGATGAGCACGAGGACCTGGATAACCATGCCCAAGCCGATGCCGAAGACCAGGAACTCGCAGCCAAGCTGCTTCAGGGAAGTCTCCACGGTTAGGTGAGACATCCAGAACAATGCACCAGCAGTAATTGCCAGGCCGATGATGGGGTAGACCTTGTAGTGACCGGTGCGGGCGATTATAAAGCCTACGCCAGTGGAGGTACCGATAAGGCCCACCATCATCGGGATCATCATGAGACCCGCCTTGGTTGGGGTCAGGGTGTGCACCATCTGCAGATAGGTTGGCATGTAGCCCAGAACGCCGAACATTGCCAGGCCAAGTACCACGCCGGAGAGGGTGGTCAGGGCCATATTGCGGTTCTTGAATAGGCGAACTGGAATGAGCGGTTCCTTGGCGCGCAGCTCCACCAGGATGGTGATGATGGTGCCGATGATGGTGATGGCACCCAAGGTGAGGATCATGGAAGAGCCCCACTCGTATTCGGTGCCGCCCCAGGTGGTCATGAGGATAAGGGAAGCGGTGGTGATGGCGATGAAGGTGGCACCAAGCCAGTCAAAGCGCTTCATATCGGCATCACCCACGCGCAGGTGCAGCACGAGGGTGCACACGATGATAGCGAGGATGCCCAGCGGGATATTCATCCACATGCCCCAGCGCCAGCCTGGGCCGTCGGTGAACCAGCCGCCGAGGACGGGGCCGAGAACCGAGGACAGGCCGAAGACGCCGCCCATGATGCCCATGAACTTGCCGCGCTCACGGGAGGAGGTGACCTCCGCGATGATGGACTGGGAGGAAATCATCATAAAACCTGCGCCAAAGCCCTGGACAGCGCGGGCGATGATCAGCAGCGTCATGGAGTTGGCAAAGCCGCCGAGGGTAGAGCCCACGACGAAGATGGCGATACCACCAATGTAGAGCCACTTGCGGCCCAGCATGTCACCCAGCTTGCCGGAAATAGGCATGGCGATGGTCATGGTGACAAGGAAGGCGGAGATGACCCAGCTCATGTGGTCGACGCCGCCGAGCTCACCAACGATGGTTGGAAGAGCAGAAGAGAAGATCATTTGGCCCAAAGAGCTCATCAGCATGGTGAGCATCAAAGCCGAGAAGATAAGCCCGAGGTTATCGGCGCGGGTTTTGCCCTGGGAAGGGGCCTCAGCAGCCGTATCTACCATCGCATTCCTTTCATAAAATCTGTTATTAGCGTGAGGGAAGTATCGAGACGCGCGCCGAGGTCTAGGCTGCAATCTGCATCCGGGGATGCCATCGCCAACCACAGTGCCTCACGGACGAGGCCGGCGATGAGCATCGCCTCGGTGCTGGAAGAGCAGCTGTCGAGGACGCGAAGCTCCGGTTCTTTGTTAAGGCGCTCTTCAACGAGATCGATGAGCTCAATGGATTTTGCTCGCTTCCGGCTGATTGCCGCTGCAGCTGCATCTGGATCATTGGAGATGCGCTTGCGGCGATCCCGGATGGTCGGGTTGATGTGGTGGCCTTCCATATGCTGTCTGACCAGCTGGAGGACGAGTTCTACCATGCTGGTCGTTGGCTCATTGAGGAAGAACTCCCGCATCTCTTCCGTAAACTCGGTGCTTGGAGCGCCCAAAACGGCGGATTCCTTGGACTCGAAGTAATTGAAGAAGGTGCGCCGAGAAATACCGGCTACTTCGCAGATCCGCTCAATGGTGACCGCGCTGAAGGATTGTTCATCCACCAGTTTTGTGGCGGCATCCTCTATGCGCAGGCGCGTCTCGAGGCGTTTCTGCTCGCGTAGTGATAGTTCTTCTTGCACGCCATGCAACTTTACACTCGGTGCAAACTTGCACCAAGTGCAAAAAGGGTGATTTTAGAGGTGCGTTTCCTCTAATGTGTGCTATGCCATAGCGCTTGCCGACGCCCCCCTTACCCCACACATGCAAAACCCCGCCCGAGTCCTGCCCGGGCGGGGAAGCGGTGCGGCGATTACTTAGAAGTTATCGCGGTCGCGGTTAGTCATGCTCAGCACGTTGAGGCGCTTATCCAGCTCTTCCTCGGTGAGGTTTTCACCGTCGACAAAGCCCAAGTCAATAACGGCCTGGCGGACGGTGATCTTCTCGTGCAGGGCGTGCTTTGCTGCCTTAGCTGCGTTCTCGTAGCCGATGGCAGAGTTGAGCGGGGTCACGATGGAGGTGGAAGACTCCGCAAAGTGCTTCATACGCTCTTCGTTGGCCTCGATGTGATCAATGCACTTATCGGCGAAGACGCGGGAAGCATTAGCCAGCAGACGAGCGGACTCGAGTACGTTGCGCGCCATCATCGGGATGAAGACGTTGAGCTCGAAGTGGCCCTGGGCGCCGCCGAAGGCAACTGCGGCATCATTGCCCACCACCTGGCCCGCCACCATGGTGACGGCCTCCGGAATGACGGGGTTGACCTTACCCGGCATGATGGAAGAACCTGGCTGCAGGTCCTTCAGGTGAATCTCTGCCAGGCCGGTCAGGGGGCCGGATCCCATCATGCGCAGGTCATTGGCAATCTTATTGAGGGATACGGCAACCGAGCGCATGGCGCCGGAGAATTCCACCAAGCCATCGCGGGCAGCCTGGGCCTCAAAGTGGTTTTCCGCTTCCTTCAGTTCCTTCACGCCGGTGAGCTTCTTAAGCTCCTCGGTGACCTTGGCGCCGAAGTCGGCGGAGGTATTCAAGCCGGTGCCGGTGGCGGTACCGCCGATGGCCAGCTCGCCCAGACGCGGCAGGGTGGCCTCGATGCGTTCGATACCCAACTCGATCTGGCGGGCGTAGCCGCCGAATTCCTGGCCCAGGGTAACCGGGGTGGCATCCATCAGGTGGGTGCGGCCGGCCTTGACCACATCAGCGAATTCCTTGGCCTTCTTGGTCAAGGACTCGTGGAGGACTTTCAGGCCCGGGATGAGGTCATTAACGGCAGCTTCCGTAGCAGCCACGTGCGTAGCGGTGGGGAAGGTGTCATTGGAAGACTGGCCCATGTTTACGTGGTCATTCGGGTGAATTTCCACGCCATTGTTATGCGCCAAGGAGGCGATGACCTCATTGGTGTTCATATTGGATGAGGTGCCGGAGCCGGTCTGGAAAACGTCGATAGGGAAGGCATCGTTGTGCTTGCCCTCGGCGATTTCGGTAGCGGCGGCAATAATGGCATCGGCCTTATCTGCATCCAGCTTGCCGGAATCCTTATTTACCTGGGCGCAGGCTGCCTTGAGTAGGCCAAGAGCGCGAATCTGCGCATTTTCCAGGCCACGGCCCGAAATAGGGAAGTTGTCCACTGCGCGCTGGGTCTGTGCACGCCACAGGGCATCTGCGGGAACCTTTACTTCGCCCATGGTGTCATGTTCAATGCGGTATTCAGTCATGTGAAGATCACCTCAGTTAATTGGGGAGTGTGTGCTATCCAGTATGGCGGAGAACTAAAAGGAGGGCCGCCTTCGGGGGTGAACCCTAGTTTTTGGTCGGGGTGGTGTAATCCACTACGGAATACTCCTGCAGCTTGGACAGCTTGTGGATGGAGTCGATGTAGCGGATGGTGCCGGACTTGGAACGCATCACCAGCGAGCGGGTCGTAGCACCGGAATTGCGGTAGGAAACACCGCGCAACATGTCACCATTGGTCACGCCGGTGGCAGCGAAGTAGCAGTTTTCAGAGGAGACCAGATCAGTAGTGGTAAGGACGCGGTCCAAATCATGGCCGGCTGCACGGGCCTTTTCTGCTTCCTCTTCATCTTTCGGCCACAGCTTGCCCTGGATTTCGCCGCCCATGCAGCGCATAGCGCAGGCGGTGATGATGCCTTCTGGAGTGCCGCCGATGCCCATCATCATGTCGATGGAGTTCGAATCCTGGCAGGTGGCGATGGCGCCGGCTACGTCGCCATCCATAATGAGGCGTACCTTGGCGCCAGCGGCGCGAATTTTAGAGATGAGCTGCTCGTGGCGTGGACGGTCAAGGACCACCACGGTCAGATCGGCGGGGCGAATATTCTTCGCCTTTGCCACGGACTGGATATTCCATTCCACGGACTCGTTGATGTCGATAGCGCCAACTGCCTCTGGGCCAACAGCAATCTTTTCCATGTAGAAGACTGCGGAAGGGTCATACATGGTTCCGCGTTCGGCAGCCGCAATGACGGAGATGGCGTTGGGGCGGCCTTCTGCCATCAAACGGGTACCGTCGACTGGGTCTACGGCGATATCCATGGCGGCACCCTCGCCGGTGCCTACCTCTTCGCCGTTAAAGAGCATGGGGGCCTCATCCTTTTCGCCCTCACCAATGACAACGACGCCGTTCATCGCTACGGAATTGATGAGCTTGCGCATGGCGTCGACCGCCGCGCCATCGCCCTCATTCTTCTGGCCGCGGCCTACCCAACGGCCGGAAGCGAGTGCTGCTGCCTCGGTGACACGAACCAGTTCCATTGCCAGGTTGCGGTCAGGAAGATAAGACGTATTTTCGGACATGTGTAGTGGTTGCCTTCCATAGTTTTCTCATCGAGGGGTGTTCCCCTTGATGCTCTACCTTTCCATTCTCGCACTTTTTTGCTCTAATGGGTTCGATTTTGCGCCCCATTTGTGGGGGATTGACAGATCTTTTTTGGGGAAAGGGGCCGTGTGGCTTTTTGAAAGCAGGCCGTGCGATACTAAGGCGCGTGGCTGCAGAAGAAAGACCAAAGATTTTTGAAGGCGCGAAGGACATCTCCCTGTCCCTCGCCGTCGTGGTGATTATGATGCTGCTCGCCGTGGGAGCGACCGGCCTGTGTTCAATTAACTCCGAAACCCAGCAGGGAGCGGTGCAGGAAGTGGATGAACAAACCTTCCTAGACACCCAAGCCCGCGCAGGGGTCGGTGCAATTCGCAATCCCGAAATGCCAGAGGGTTGGGAGGCCAATGCTGCCCGCCGTGTAGATATGGGCGGCGAGAACGCCACCGTGGTCAGTTGGGTGACCGCTGACCAAGGGTTTGTGGAGTCTACGCAAACGCAGGTCGCGGCCGATAAGGCAGGCGAGACGTACGACGCCAACTACCGCGGCATTGAATCCGCCCGCGAGGTCAAGGGGCACCAAGTGCGGGTGCTAGAAAGCGACGATGATTCCGTGCGCCGCCTGTGGGTTACGGATTTGGGCGATGCCCGCCTCATCATTTCCGGCGCCGCGGACGACAGTGACTTTGAGGCTGCTACCGCTGCGTTTATCGACGCCGCACCTATAGCCGAAAAATAACCTCGCCCAAGCCTTCTTCCGCGGCGGTAGCGCTAAGACCGTCGCCGGCCTGGGCAATAACCTCCGCCAAAGCCTCCGCATCCAGGCCGCTGAGGCGTGTCTTTCCGGCAAAGACATCGATGCGCTCACGCTGCGAGCGCTGCGGATAAATAGCAATCTCGCGTACTTTGTCGTCCGTAAAGCGCAGCACCACGGATCGGGAGAAGTAGCTCACCTCATTATCGTCGCGGGTGTGTGCAGGACCGAAGAATTTTTCTACGAAATCTCGGGAATCGCCCGCCATGATGGAACCGGCGGCCGCGGATTTCGACACAAAATCCACGCGCTCGCCTGGATAACCATAGATCTGCACTACTCGTCTCCTTCAGCGTCTGCGTCCTCGGCCTTATCGAGCGCGTCTTCCACACGCTTCGCCGCGCCGTCGAGGTGCGCCTCGCACGCACGCGCAAGGGCCTCGCCGCGCTCCCAATACTTTAGCGACTCATCCAAGCCCATCTGCCCAAGCTCGAGAATCTTCACGGTCTCAATAAGCTCATCGCGGGCTTGCTCATAGCTCAATTTTTCTACTGGGGTAAAAGCATCCTGGCCTGGCTGGCCGGTACCAATGGTGTCATCGGACATGATTTTCTCCTCGGTTGGTGATTAATCGGCGGCCTGGGAGGCCATAGAAACTGCGGTAATAGAGCCATCGCCCACTCGAATGCGCAGTTGAGCGCCAGGCGGGGATTGCTTATAAGAGGTGACAACCTCGGGCCCGGAACCGTCCTTGGGTACTACCTGGACAATGGAGTATCCGCGGGCGAGAGTCGCCGACGGTCCCAACGCCGATACGCGGGCGCGCAGCGATTCCACGTGGCGGGTTTCCCGCTCCACCATGACTTCAATTTCTCGCCGCATGGTAGCGCGGGTTCGCTCCACCTCCTCGCGGCGCGCACGGATAGGGGTCATCGGGTCTGCCATGACAGGCCGGGAACGAATATTGTCGAGGCCGCGCCGTTCCCTTTCCACCCAGCCGCGCAGCGCGGCCGCCATGCGAGAGCGAGCCTCTGCGACGATGGCGCGTTCCTCGGCCACAGAGGGCACGACGCGTTTTGCGGCGTCGGTAGGCGTGGCGGCGCGCAGGTCGGCGACGTTATCGAGCACTGGGCTATCCGGCTCGTGGCCAATGGCAGAGACTACCGGGGTGCCGGCCGCTGCCACTGCGCGCTGCAGTGCTTCTTCCGAGAAAGGCAGCAGATCTTCCACGGAGCCGCCGCCACGGGCGATGATGATGACGTCCACCTCAGGATCCGCATCAAGCTGCTGGAGCGCATCAATAACCTCAGGTACGGTATTCGCACCCTGAACCGCGGTATTGAGGACGCGGAATTGCACCGCCGGCCAGCGGTCATGGGCTACCGCCATCACATCCCGCTCTGCAGCAGAACCACGGCCGGTAATCAGCCCAATTTTGTGCGGCAGGTAGGGGAGAGGTCGCTTGCGTGCGGGATCGAAAAGGCCTTCAGCAGCTAGCTGTTGGCGCAGCTTTTCAATGCGAGCAAGCAGATCGCCAATGCCCACATGACGAATTTCGGTGGTCCACAGTGAAAAGGATCCGCGTCCAGCGTAAAAGGCGGGCTTACCGTGAACAATGACGCGGTCGCCGTCTTTCAGCGGTGCTGACAATGACTGCAACATCGATGATGGGCAAGTCAATTGCACGGACTTTTCCTGCTGTACGTCACGCAGAGTGAGGTAGGACAGCTTCCAGGTGGGCTTGAAGTTAATTTGGGTCAACTGACCCTCTACCCACAGGTAACCCAGGCGTTCGATCCAGCCCTTGACTTGGTCATTCACCTTGCCAACGGGCCAGGGAGTATCCGGAGTATTTGCCGGTTGATTCACACAGCCTCCCTTTCTTCAGTCTGCCGTGTTCTTCCGTCTAGTTTAGGGGCCAGCGCGGTCTATTGCCCCGCTCGGGGTAGCCAGAAAGGTGACGTTAGGCCCCACTATTGTTTTGCGTAGTGTTTCGATACTCTGGGAGCCATGACTGATGGTAAAAATGTTCTCCTCGCGGCCCCGCGCGGATACTGCGCAGGCGTGGACCGCGCGGTCGAGACCGTAGAAAAGGCGCTGGAAAAGTACGGCGCGCCCATTTATGTACGCAAACAAATCGTGCACAACCGTTACGTCGTAGAATCTCTGGCGAACCGCGGCGTCATCTTCGTCGACGAGGCCTCTGAGGCACCAGAAGGCGCCCACCTAGTCTTCTCCGCCCACGGTATTTCGCCTGCCGTGCGCGCAGAAGCAACGCAGCGCAAGCAGCTTACTTTGGACGCCACCTGCCCATTGGTTACCAAGGTGCACAAGGAAGCCCAGCGTTTCCAGCGCGATGGCTACCATATCCTCTTGGTTGGCCACGAAGGCCACGAAGAAGTAGAAGGCACCGCCGGCGAGGCACCTGAGGTCACCCACCTCGTGGATGGCATCGGGGACGTCGCCAAGCTGCCAGAGTTCCTGCAGGATGAGAAGCTTATCTGGCTGTCCCAGACCACGCTATCGGTGGATGAGACCATCACCATCGTCAATAAGCTGCGCGAGCGCTTCCCGCACTTGGAGAACCCGCCTTCAGACGATATTTGCTACGCCACCCAAAACCGCCAAGAATCCGTCAAGGCCATCGCCCCACAGTGCGACCTGATGATTGTGGTGGGCTCTAAGAACTCTTCTAACTCGGTGCGCTTGGTTGAGGTGGCGCTTGAGGCAGGCGCCAAGACTTCCCACCTCGTGGATTTTGCCAAGGAAATCGACGAATCTTGGTTGGAAGGCGTCCAGACGGTCGGCGTAACCTGCGGTGCTTCGGTACCTGAGTTGCTGGTACGCGAAGTGCTGGAGTTCCTGGACGAGCGCGGTTATAGCGACGTAGAACAGGTAACGACCTCTACCGAGACGATTACCTTCGCCCTACCGCGCGACCTGCGCCCAGCACGCACCTAAGTAGCGTTTGCCTATACGGCAGTTAAAACGGAAGAAAGGCCCAGAAACGGGCCTTTCTTTTTGCTTTAGTCCTCGTCGTAGAGGTTATCGTCCCACCCTTGCTTGGGCTGTTCCTTCTCCTGCTGAGACGCCGGAACGGAATCGCCAGCGCGCCGGGCTGGATCAGGGCGCAGTGGATTGTCGCGTTCCTCTTGTTGCATTCGGCGGCGCTCTTCACGGTCGCGACCGCGTAGGCGATCCTTGGGCGCGGGGCGTGACTTCTTCAGCGTGTGCGAGGCGCGGGCGCGCTGCGGAGCGGCTTGAGACCGCTTGGAGTTCTTTGCCGGTTTATCGCGAGCCATCAAATCTGCAACCGATAGGCGTTCCTCGCGGTTGCGTCGGTCTTGTTCGGCGTTGGCACGGCGGGAAGCGGTTTCCATTTCGGCGGTGCGCTTGGCCGTCTTGCGGAAGCGCGCCCAGCGCAGCCAGGCGATGATTGCCGCGCCCACCAAGGCAATAAGGAGCCACAGGAACTTCTGGACAAGGGGGAAAGCGGCGGTGACGATCGCCGTCTTGGAAAACGCCGATGCGCCCTCTGGCAAGTTGGCTTTGGTGATAAAGAAACCGGCCACGACCACCGTTATGGCATACACAATGGGGATAAAAGCCACGGTGAGGAAAAGGCCCCGCTCTTCTACGATGAGCGCCACCAGCAGTGAGCCGATGACAAGGAACGCGAGGTAAGCCCACCCGATGGAACCCATCAGAATGGAAATAAACGCGCCGGTGAGCAAGAGTGCCGCGAGCAGCCCAAGGCCCTTGCCCAGCGCGATGCTGGGGAGACCGGAGCTTTGGGCGGCGGAGGACTTTCTTTGCTTGGCTTGTGACACGTCGGAAGATCCTACCGGTTGCCGCCGGCCCATGGCTATTTCCACGCACGAAAGCGGCGGATTTATAGTGCCGAATTTCCGCGTGGCCACGTATCAATTGGCAAGGGCTCCCGCGGGGTGCGATCCGTGCGGCCCGGGATATCCATCTCATGCAATTTGCGGGCGGTGACGCCCACGCGGGAATCGAGCGAGGAAAGCGTGGCGTTATAAGCTTCGACTGCCTTTTCCAGGTTATGGCCCACCTTTCCGTAGTGATCAGAAAGCGTATTCAGGCGCGTATACAGTTCGCGCCCCAAGCGCTGGACCTCCTTTGCCTTGGCGGAAATATCTTCCTGGTGCCACCCCATGGCCACCGTGCGCAAGAGCGCAAACAGCGAGCTGGGGGTGGCGATAACTACATTGCGTTCAAAGGCGTACTCGATAAGTTCTGGGTCCACCGATAATGCAGCATCAAGGAAGGGGTCTGCGGGAACGAAGAGGATGACAAACTCGGGCGTTGGTTGAAAGGCCTCAATATAATCCTTCTGCGATAGTGCTTGGACGTGGCCGCGCATTAAATGCGCGTGGCGGCGGAGGAAGCCGGCGTGCTCTTCCGGGTCATCGGTTTCTAGGGCGTCAAGGTAAGAGGTAAAAGGAACCTTGGCATCGACGATGATGTGGCGGCCACCGGCCAAATTGATGAGCATGTCAGGGCGGACGACGCGCCCGCCCAATGGGGCGGAGACCTGGCAATCAAAGTCCACGTGTTTGGTCATACCGCCCAGCTCAACCACGCGCTCCAATTGCACCTCGCCCCAACGGCCACGCACATTGGGTGAGCGCAAAGCGGTCACTAGTTTGTCGGTGCGTTCGGTCAGGCGGGAGGAGGTGCGGGTCACCGCCTGCACCTGGCTGGAGAGGGAGGCGAGCAGCGCGGTGCGGTCTTCCTCAATTTCTTGGAGCTGAAATCCCAAGCGGTCCATGGCCTTTTCTAGCGGTTGGAGTTCGGCTTGGCGGCGTTGCGAGTCTTGCAGCGCGCGGTGCTCGGCGCTCGGCGCGGAGCGCGTAGCGGAGTAAGAATGGGCTAACCAGCCCATTACCGCGCCGAGAATGAGGCCGATAAAAAGTAGCAGCACGGGCAAAGTGGAAGTCATGGCTTCCAGCATGGCACGCGCCGCCGACACGACTCACTATTTTTTCGAATCTCCGTTCAAAAGGCCTTCGAAGGCATCGCGGGCGCGGCGCAGGTTTGCGCGCATGCCGGGCTTTTCATGCTCCTTGGGGGTGGATTCCACATTGAGGGCGGCGTCGAGGGAAGTGGAATCGCCGTCCGCGGAGACGTCGGCAAACGCGCCTTCTGGGGCTGCATAGTCCGGCATCTTGAGCCATGCCTCGCGCTTATAACGCCCTTGGTCTTCGGTGTAGCGGCCGATGAGATAACCAGCCACTGTAGAAAAGTCCAGATCCGCGGCGGTCTTTTCGCCCGACTGCAGCTTCATCATGTCTTGGCCGTAGCGGTAGGCCACCGCAAACATCGCGGCCGCCGGAACCGCGAGGAAACCACCTATCAGGCCAAAGAGGGCCGAGCCCACCGTTACGGAAACTAGGACGATGACCGGGTGCAGGTCCATGGCCTTGGACTGCAGCCAGGGCGAGAGAACATTGCCTTCCAACTGCTGGACCAGCAACACTAGGCCGAGGACGAGCAGAGCCTTGGTGACGCCAAGGGAGACCAACGCGATGGTGACGGAGAGGGCGCCGGCGACGATCGCGCCGACGAAAGGAATGAAGCCTGCGATAAAGGTGATGATCGCCAAAGCCATGGCCAGCGGAACGCCGATAAGGGCGAGGCCGACGCCGATAAAGACGGCGTCGACAAGCGAGACAACTGCTTGCGCGCGAATGAAGCCGCCCAGCGTATTCCAGGCGCGAGTAAGCAGCTCAGTAAGGTGCCAGCCGGCGCGCTTGCCCGTGGCATCGCGCAGCCAAGGAAGGAACTTGGCGCCGTCCTTCAAGAAGAAGAAGGTCAGCACCAGCACGATGAAGAGCGTGACCAAGATGGACGTGGCGGTGCCGATGCCGGTAAAGACCGAGCCTGCGATGGCGCCGGCACGTTGCTGCAGCCAGGACGCCGCCTCGTCGATGTAGCTACTCATGTCATCGCTATCGAGGTTAAGCGGTGGGCCCTGGGCCCAGAGCTGCAGGCTTTGGATGCCGGAGACCGTCTGCAAATACAGTGACCGGGATTGCCGCATGAAATCTGGGGCAACAAACGCAATGAGGCCGCCAACAGCCGTGAAAGAAACCAAAATGGTTACGGCGGCCGCCAACGCGGCGGGCAGGCCAATATTGCGCAGCTTCTTCGCCACCGGCGCCAGAACGGTGCAGATAATAAGGGCCAAAAGCACCGGTAAAAGGCCCTGCCAGAAGTTACCCAGCAAACGGTAGAGGGCGTAGAGGAAAACGCAGATGATGAGCAGCCGAACGGCCCATAGGGAGGCGGACTTAACCACCTCGCCGGCGATGACGGAGCGGTCTACCTGATCACCCGGTGGATGTGGGGATACATCTTCCAGCTTGCTGGTGTCGAAGCTTTCATCAAACTTATCGCCCAAGCCCGCTTGAGGGTCATCGGGCAGCGGTTGGCTATCAGAATTCACCCCACCATCTTGCCTTAAAAGAAGGCGGGTGCGTTAGGATTGGCCCCGTGAGTCTTACACTAGGAATCGTCGGCCTGCCCAATGTGGGCAAGTCCACTTTGTTTAATGCCCTGACCCGTTCCGAGATCCTGGCGGCGAACTACCCGTTTGCCACCATCGAGCCCAACGTGGGCCTGGTGGAGCTGCCGGATTCCCGCTTGACCCAACTGGCGGAGATGTTTAACTCTGAGCGCATCCTTCCTGCCACCGTGACCTTCGTGGACATCGCCGGCATCGTCTCCGGTGCTTCGCAGGGTGAAGGTATGGGCAACGCGTTCCTAGCCAATATCCGTGAGGCAGACGCCATTTGCCAGGTAGTGCGCGCCTTCTCTGATGACAATGTCATTCACGTCGATGGTAAGGTGGACCCGCGCAACGATATCTCCGTTATTAATACCGAGCTCATTCTTGCGGATCTCCAGACCATCGAAAAGGCCCTGCCGCGCCTGGAAAAGGATGCGCGCAAGAACAAGGATTTGGCCGCCGAGGTGGAGGCAACCAAGAAGGCCCAGGAGATTCTGGAAGATGATCGCACCCTCTTCGCCGCGGCGAAGGAGGGCGAGATTGACCTCGCACTCGTGCGCGATCTGCACCTGATGACGGCTAAGCCCTTCCTCTATGTCTTCAATTCGGATGAAGCAGTGCTTACCGACGACGCTAAGAAGGAAGAACTCCGCCAGCTCGTCGCCCCGGCTGAGGCCGTATTCCTCGATGCGCAGACCGAAACCGAGCTGCTCGAGTTGGAAGAAGATGAAGCCCGCGAACTGCTCGAGGCCGTAGGCCAAGATGAGCCGGGCCTAGCCACCCTGGCTAAGGCAGGTTTTGCCACCCTGGGGCTGCAGACCTACCTCACCGCCGGGGAGAAGGAGGCGCGCGCGTGGACCATTAAGCAGGGCTCTGCCGCACCACAGGCAGCCGGAGTTATTCACACCGACTTTGAAAAGAAGTTCATTAAGGCCGAGATCGTTTCCTTCGATGATCTTGTAGAGGCCGGCTCCATGGCTGAGGCTCGTGCGCATGGCAAGGTCCGCCAAGAAGGCAAGGACTACATCATGCAGGACGGCGATGTGTGCGACTTTAAGATTGGTGGCTGATTCCACGCCGGTCTGAGCTAGGTTTTGGCGGTGGGCGAGGGGCTTGTCCGCAGAAGCGAAAAGAAGGTAGCGAAGACGAAACTTCCGCGTTACTGTGGGCGGCGCACCCGAACAAAGGAGGTTGCAACATGGCTGAACTAGATAACAAGACCATTGCCATCATCGCTACCGATGGCTTCGAAGACTCTGAGCTGACCTCCCCGTTGGAGGCCGTGAAGAACGCCGGCGCTACCGTGCGTGTCCTCGCTCCAAAGGCCGGCACCATTACCGGCAAAAACGGCACGGAGATTTCCGTAGACGCCACTACCGGCGACTCCACTGGCGAGTCTTTCGACGGCATTATTCTGCCTGGCGGTACCGATAACGCCGACCTCATCCGCTTGGATAAGGCCGCGGTGGAAATCGTGGGCAACCACATGAGCAAGTATCTGCCGCTCGGCGCCATCTGCCACGGTGCTTGGATCCTGGCTGATGCTGAAGTCCTCAAGGGCCGCGCCCTGACGTCCTTCCCGTCCCTGCAGACCGACCTGCGCAATGCAGGTGCCACCTGGGTAGATGAGGAAGTTCACTGCGACCAGGGCTTGGTCTCCTCCCGCACTCCAGATGACCTGCCAGCCTTTAACGCCAAGCTGGTAGAAGAGTTTGCAGAGGGCCAGCACTAAAGCTTCACGAGTTTAAGCCACGGGAGTTTCCCGTGGCTTTTTTCGATCTTGCGCCGGTGTCACCTGCCCTATAAAGTTAGGATTTCCTGAAGGGGAGTAGTTCCCTCGGTTAATTCCGAGATGACTGGTCGACATACTGGCGTTTAGCCCGGCCAGCCAGCGCCCGCAGTGCCCGCGGCCGTGAACGAGACCTTCGGTCCGCAACCGAACCGAAGGGAGAAGTGACTATGTCCTCCATAGGCTCAGAGCAGCGCATTCTTGAGCGCTTCATGCAGCTATCCATCGCCGCCGCTGTGGCTACCATCATCCTCAAGGCCTTGGCCGCGTGGTTTACCGGCTCGGTGGGCTTCCTCTCTGATGCCTTCGAATCCCTCGTGAATCTCGTCGCGGCCGTCGCCGGCTTTTATGCCCTCCGGATTGCCTCTAAGCCGGCCGACGATAACCACCAGTTTGGCCACGGCAAAGCCGAGTATGTCTCCGCCTTGGTGGAGGGCGCAATGATTTTTATTGCGGCCGGCATGATCGTGTACACGGCGATCCAACGCTTCTTTGTTCCGCAGCCGATTGAAGAGCCGGGCTGGGGCTTGGCGTTGTCAACGCTTTCGTCCGTGCTCAACGGCGCGGTGGGTATCGCGCTCATCCATGCAGGTAAGCGCTACCGTTCCGCCACCTTGGAGGCGGATGGGCACCATTTGCTTACCGACGTCTGGACTTCCGTCGGCGTCCTTGTCGGCATCGCCGCCGTATTCCTTACTGGCTGGTGGTGGCTGGATCCTGTAGTGGCGCTCGCAGTGGGCATCAATATCTTATGGACGGGCTATAGCCTCCTGCGCGATTCGGTGAGTAGCCTGCTTTCTGAGGCGCTTCCCGACGACGAGCGTCAGAACATTAGGCAGCTCCTAGTTCGGCTGGAGCAGGAACACTCGGTAAACTTCACAGATCGTCGCACCGTGGCCTCTGGCCGCCAGCGGTTGGTGTACCTGACCATGGAGGTGCCAGGGGAGTGGAGCGTCATGCACTCTCACGAGGTTGCAGACGCAGTGGAAATTGCCCTCGACGAGCTTTACCCAGGCTGCAGTGCGTTCATTCATGTGGAACCAGCCGGCCTGGAAAATCGACGCCCGTACCTATTCCGCTAAGGCTTAATCTTCTCAGTTTTCTGCCGACAGCTGAGGTGAATGCGCACTAGACCAATATGTGTTTAAGCCTGTTCGGAGGACACGGACTTGTATATTGCCTGTAAATTGGCGGGGTAAAAGTACCCCCTCTTTAAAGAATCCTGTGGTACTGCTGTCACCGCATTTCGGGGGTGTGGTGAACAGTGGACGATTTGGAGATCGTGAAGGGGTGCGTCTAGGGCGCTGCGGGCGAGAGAATCGGCATCCGGTTTTCGCAGTTCGGGTGCTTATGGTGCAGATTTTCCAATGTTATAGAACTGTTACCAACCGTTCTGAGCTGCATGAAGCTTGGCTTTGGTGAACAAACTCGAGAAAAATCTCCGCTAGCGGTCGAAAAATTTTGATTTCTCCGTATGGTGGTTGTTACAGCAATCAATTGGAGATTTTCACCCCCACACTCCACGTGGCGGGGTTAGAAAATGTCCTTTTGTTTGGTTGAAGATAGCTATACCAATAGCAGAAAGGATTTACTGACAATGGGTAAGAACATTAAGGACCTCTTTAACGCAACCGCATACGACAAGAACGGCGAGAAGCTGGGCGACGTTAACGAGGTTTTCGTTGATGACCAGTCCGGCCAGCCTACCTTCGTTGAGGTTAACCACGGCCTGTTCGGCATGAACTCCAGCCTGGTTCCGCTGCGTGGACACGACTTCTCCGGCGATGACCTGAAGCTGGGCTTCTCCAAGGACCGTATCAAGGATGCTCCGGACTTCGACTCTGATAAGCCGCTGACCCCTGAGGCACAGTCCGATATCTTCAAGCACTACGGTCTGGATAACGCACGCGACGTTACCGACTACAAGGATTCCAACCTTGACTCCAAGCGCGACGTTCAGGCTGGCGCTGACAAGGATCACAACCTGACCGCAGGTGCTGGCGCTGCTGGTGCTGGCGCAGGTGTTGCAGGTGCAGGCGTTGCCGGTGCACGCGCTGACGAGAAGAAGGCAGCCACCCACACCACCGACGCCGCTGCTACCGAGCGAAAGGCTGGCGTAGCTGACAACGCTGCGGCTGCACGCACCAACAACGATGGCGAGCTCATCCGTTCCGAGGAGCAGCTCAACGTCAACAAGGAGCGCGTGGCTACCGGTGAGGCTCGCCTGCGCAAGTACGTTGTGACCGACACCGAGACCGTCGAGGTTCCGGTTGAGCGCGAAGAGGTTCGCGTCGAGCGCACTCCGATCAACGCTGAGGATGCAAAGAACTACAACGGCGCTATCTCCGGTGACTCCGAGGAAGCTTCCGTCACCCTGCACGAGGAGCGCGTAGACGTGAACAAGGAGACCGTTCCGGTTGAGAAGATCAACCTGAAGAAGGACACCGTTCGCGACACCGAGACTCACACTGAGGAGCTGCGCAAGGAGCAGATCGACACCGATGGTGTTGACGGCCTCAAGAAGTAAAAGCGCATAGCTAAACGCCCGCAAGGATTACCTTGCGGGCGTTTCTTTTTGCCTTTTAGGAGACTGGTTTAAGCCTTGACTCCGATGGTCTCGGCCGAGTCAGAATCCATAATGTGCTTGACGCCGTTCTCGGCAGCATCCCAGGTTGCTTTGTCCTGGATGCCGGCGCGCTTAGCCACGATGGTAGCGCACAGCACCTGTCCGGTGACGTTGAGTGCGGTACGGCCCATGTCAATGATTGGCTCGATGGCAAGCAGGAGACCAACACCGGCCAGTGGCAGGCCGAGCGTAGAAAGCGTCAGGGTGAGCATCACCGTTGCGCCGGTGGTGCCTGCGGTAGCGGCGGAACCGATAACGGACACAAAGATGATGAGCAGGTACTGGGTGAAGTCAAGGTCAATGCCGTAGAACTGGGAGACGAAGATGGCGGCGATGGCTGGGTATACGGAAGCGCAGCCATCCATCTTGGTGGTTGCTCCTAGCGGAATGGCAAAGGAAGCGTACTCGGACGGAACGCCCATAGCCTTTTCGCTGAAACGCTCGGTAGCTGGCATGACGCCCATCGAAGAACGGGTAACAAAGCCCAGCGAGGTCACCGGCCACACGCGCTTGAAGAAGCCGATGACCGGGATCTTATTGAACTTCAGCACAGCCGGGTAGACCACGGAAAATACCAGGCCCATGCCTACGTACATGGCTAGGACGAACTTGCCCAGCGAGCCCAGTGCATCCCAGCCGTAGGTGGCTACGGCCTTACCGATGAGGGCCGCGGTGCCAATCGGGGCAAGGCGGATAATCCACCAGAGGATGACCTGAATGACCTTCAGGAAGGACTCGGTAAAACGCAGGAAAGGCTCAGCAGACTTGCCGGTCTTGACAGCGGCGATACCAATGGCCAGCGAGATGACAAGGAGCTGGAGGGCGCCAAAGCTGAGGGATACTTCGCCGTCGGAAAGCGAGGCAGAAAGGCCTACGAAGTTCTGGGGCAGAAGCTGCTCAAAGAACGCGGTCCATGAACCGACGTGGGAAGGATCCTGCGCGGTGGCAGCATCGATGCTTGTGCCGATGCCCGGCTTCATCACGACGGCGACGATGATGCCCGTCAAGACGGAGAAGAATGCGGTAATGGCAAACCATACAAGCGTGGAAACTGCCAGGGAAGCGGCGTTGGCTACCTTGCGCAGATTAGCGACGGAGGTAACAACTGCAGCGAAGATGAGTGGCGGGATCATCACCTTGAGCAGCTGGACGTAGGCGTTGCCGACTCCCGTGAGCAGGGTAGTCAACCAGCCCGGGTTGTCTGGGTCGGTATCCATGCCGGAAGCAATGAAGCCCAGGATAAGGCCGATGATGAGGCCCGCGATGACCTGAGCACCGAATCCCGTGGCCCAGCCGGGAAGCTTGGAGCGCGAAGATTCTTGTTGAGACATAAAGATTCCTTTGAAAATAAAAATGGACAGATCGGACTATTTTTCAGATACTGTCCTGTTCAACTTCAACATCGCTCAGCTTATTCCTTCTACGTCTGTAGGTACAAAGTGCGAGTTATCTGCCGTGGCCGAAACCTCACCTTTCGCGCTCACGGAAAGGTGTTTTTGCGCTGGTTTTAGGGCGCTGGTGAGCGCGAAGGGAGGGGAGCTTGAGCTGTCACATGTCTCCCATTGCTAACTTTAAGTAGCTATTCTCTCTATCTTTCTCAGGAGGAACATTTATGGGCTGGGTTAAACCCCTCGTTGGCATTTTTGCAGTTGGCGCAGTAGCTTCCGTAGCTTTAGGCGGTGGTGATGAAGATACTGTGGTGGTCAATCGAGTGATCGATGGTGACACCATTGACGTCGACCTCGACGGCGAAAACACCCGCGTCCGTCTACTTAATATTGATACGCCTGAAATCGGCCATAACGGCGAACCGAGTGAGTGCCTCGCGGAGGAAGCCAAGCGGTACTTGGAAGGACGGTTGCCAAAGGGGACGGAGGTTCGGTTGGAATATGACTCCGAGCGGACCGACAAGTACGGCCGCACTCTTGCCGGTGTCTTTATTGACGATGACTTCATTAACGCGGATGTCGCGGCCGAAGGGCTAGCCACGGCGGTTGTATTTGGCGGAAACGACAAGTTTTACGACGAAGTGCACAATGCCGAACGCGGCCCTAAAGACGCTGGCGAAGGGATCTTTGGGGTCTCGGACGAGTGCAAGGTTTCCAGCGATGAGGACATGGCCGAGGCGCTTAGCAGCGCAGAAGCTGTGGCGGCAGCATTTGTAGCTTCCGGGGAAGCTGATAGTGCAGGCTACGAGGATGTACTGGACAAGTCAGCAGCAGCGAAGGCCGGATTAGCGGCTCTGACTCACCGCAAAGATGCTCGAAGCACCTTCCAGAAGGCGGCATATCCGGATGCTCCCAAGGAGATTGCCTCGAAGAAGGAACGCGAGCTTGAAGGGAAGGAGAAGCAAGCCCGCGAAGAGCTCGAGAAATTGGAGGAGGAAGAGAAGCGCGAGAAGGAGCGCCAGGAAGAAGAACGCCGTCGTGCAGAGCAGCGGCAGGAAGAGATTCGCCAGCAGGAGCACGACGCGCCTGAAGTAGAGGTAGCGGAGCAGCCAACGCTTGACGAGGTGGCTGGCTATCAAGCCCCCGAGCAGCAGCCCGCACCTCAGCCGGTGCCGGTGGTCGATAACTACACCGGGTGCCGAGCTTATGGCGGAAACTATGCCATGACGTCAGTAGATAAGAATGGACGTTCATACGCGAAGATCGACTGCACTACCAAGCAACAGATCGGTTAGGAACCCCGTCGTTCGCGCTCACAGGCAGGTTCCCGAGTGCTTGGATCACCCTTCCCGGTGAGCGTGAGGGAAGGGAGGGGCCGGGGATCTGGAATACTGGCAGCATGAAAATCCTCGTAACCGCATTTGACGCCTTCGGCGGAGAGAGCATAAACCCCACAGAACGAGCTCTTCAGCAACTACCGGATCACATTGGAGACGCGGAGCTCGTCAAGCTGGTGATCCCGACGAAATTCGGAGAATCGCTGCGTCGGGCGATTGAGGTCGCGGAGGATTCGGAGGTCGAAGCCATTGTATGTTTGGGCCAGGCCGGCGGGCGGGCACATATCACCCCGGAGCGGGTCGCGATCAACGTGATGGATGCCGATATTCCTGATAATGCGGGTTATCAGCCGGTGGATGTACCGGTTGTGGAAGGCGGCCCGACGGCCTATTTCTCTACGCTGCCGGTAAAGGAAATGGTCGCGGCGGTGGGGGATAGTCCGGCGCGATTGTCGAATACGGCCGGGACTTTCGTATGTAACCAGCTGCTCTATGGCCTCCTGCATCACTTCGAGGGGACGAGGGTGAGCGCGGGATTTGTCCACGTGCCGTATATAACAGAGCAGGAGAAAACGGATAAGCCCATGATGGAGCTAGCGGACATCGTCGAGGGGGTTAAGCGGGCACTCTGGGCGGTGCAAGCTAGTTAGGGTAGCCTTTGTAGCTTTTTGGCTCAGCTAAATATAGATTTAGGGATATGTCTCGCTTTAGCCCTCTCAACTGGCCGGTTGTGCGCCAGCTGCGCAGTGGCGATCCCTTCGGAAGGGACGTCAATACGCAGTCTCAAAAGAGCAAAGATAAGCATGGGCGCACCGTGGAAGCAGACCGCGTGGTGCAGTCGGTGTGCCCGTACTGTGCGGTCGGTTGTTCGCAGCGCGTGTATGTCAAAGATGACCGCGTCATCCAGGTGGAGGGCGATCCGGATTCGCCCATTTCTCGTGGGCGCCTGTGCCCGAAGGGATCTGCGTCGGAGCAGTTGATTAACTCCGCTACGCGCCTTACCAAGATTAAGTATCGTGCGCCGCACTCGACGGAGTGGCAGGATCTTGATGAAGATACCGCGATGGAGATGATTGCGGATCGTTTCTTGGAAGCCCGCCGGAACGGTTGGCAGGATGTGGACGATGAAGGTCGTGCGCTCAACCGCACGATGGGTATCGCCGGTTTGGGCGGTGCGACCTTGGATAATGAGGAAAATTACCTCATTAAGAAGCTGTTTACCGCCGCTGGTGCGATTCAGCTCGAGAACCAGGCACGCATATGACACTCCGCCACTGTTCCTAGTCTAGGAACTTCGTTTGGCCGCGGCGGCGCAACCCAACCGCTGCAGGATATGGCGAATGCGGACTGCATCGTCATTGAGGGTTCTAATATGGCCGAGTGCCACCCAGTGGGATTCCAGTGGGTGGTGGAAGCCAAGAAGCGTGGTGCACGCATCATTCACGTGGATCCGCGTTATACGCGCACGTCTGCCTTTGCGAATCGCCACATTGGCATTCGCGGCGGCACGGACGTGGTGCTTTTGGGTGCGGTTATTAATTACCTGCTGGAAAATGAGCTGTATTTCCATGATTATGTGGTGGCGTATACCAATGCACCGATGATCATCTCGGAGGACTATCAGGACACCGAGGACTTGGATGGTTTGTTCTCCGGCTATGATCCGGAAACTGGAAAGTACGTCACGGATTCGTGGCAGTACGTGCAAAAGCCGGAGGGTGCGTCGTGGAATGTAGAACGCGATGAATCGCTGGAGCATCCGAATTCCGTCTTCCAGATTCTCAAGCGGCATTACGCGCGCTATACGCCTGAGGTAGTGGAGGAGACCTGCGGTATTGCGCAGGAGGATTTCTTCTATCTAGCCGAGTCGATAGCGCAGAACTCTACGCCGGAGCGCACTACCTGCTTTGCTTATGCGTTGGGCTTTACCCAGCACACCTTGGGTGCGCAGTTCATCCGTACCGCAGCTATTTTGCAGCTGCTGACCGGTAATGTGGGCCGTCCTGGATCGGGCATTATGGCGCTGCGCGGTCACGCCTCGATTCAGGGATCTACCGATATCCCGACGTTGTTCCACTCGTTGCCGGGGTATTTGCCCATGCCGAGCGTCGATAAGCAAAGCTGGCCAGAGTTTGTCGATGGAATCCGTAATGAGTCGCAAAAGGGCTTTTGGCAGATTGGTGAGAACTATGCAGTCTCGCTGATGAAGTCCTATTGGGGCGATGCGGCAACCAAGGACAATGGTTGGGGCTATGACCTCATGCCGCGCATCTCTGGCGCGCATTCGACCTATGAAACGCTTATGGCAATGCTGGATGAGCAGGTGGAAGGCTATTTTGTCTTCGGCCAGAATCCGGCCGTGGCGCAGTCCAACGGCGGAATGCAGCGCCGCGGTTTGGCCGCGCTGAAGTGGCTGGTGGTGCGCGATTTCCAGGAGATTGAGACCGCCTCCTTCTGGAAGGACTCGCCGGAGATTAAAAACGGTGAGCTTAAGACCGAAGACATCGGCACTGAGGTCTTCTTGATGCCGGCGGCCACCCACGTGGAAAAGGCGGGCACCTTTACTCAGACGCAGCGCATGCTGCAGTGGCGCTTCCAAGCAGCGCCGCCGCCGGGCGAGGCCAAGAGTGACCTGTGGTTCTTCTACCAGTTGGGCAAGAAGATTAAGGAGCGCCTGCGCGATTCCACTGATCCGCGAGATATTCCTCTGCAGAAGGTCACGTGGGACTATGTGGAAACCGAGGAAGGCGAGCCGAATTCTGAGGATATCCTCAAGGAGATCAACGGCTACTACCTAGAGGGGCCGAAAAAGGGCGAGCTTTTGCCTGCCTTCGTGGAGATGAAAAACGATGGCAGTACCTCCGGTGGTTGCTGGATCTACACCGGCGTGTTTAAGGACGGCATTAATCATTCCGCGCGCAAGGTTCCGGGTTCGGAGCAAAACGAGGTAGCTCCCGAGTGGGGTTGGGTATGGCCGGCCAACCGCCGCCTGCTCTACAACCGTGCTTCGGCGAAGCCGGACGGCACTCCGTGGTCGGAGCGCAAGAAGTATGTGTGGTGGGACGCCGACCAGGGTAAATGGGTTGGCGATGACGTGCCGGACTTCCCGGCTACCAAGGCCCCGGACTACAAGGCTCCGGTCGACGCCGTGGGCCCGGACGCCCTCGACGGCACCGATGCCTTCATCATGCAGGCGGATGGCCGCGGTTGGCTGTTTGCGCCGACCGGGCTTTCCGACGGCCCATTGCCCACCCACTATGAGCCGCACGAGTCCCCGGTGCACAACGTGCTATACAAGCAGCAGCAGTCACCGACGCGCTTGACCATTAAGCGCCCAGACAACCTGTCGCGCCCAGAACCTGGTGAGCCGGGCTCGGAGGTGTTCCCGTTTGTCTTTTCCACCTATCGCCTCACCGAGATGTATACCTCGGGTGCGATGTCGCGCCGTCTGCCGTACCTGGCGGAGTTGCAGCCGGGCCTTTTCTGCGAGGTTGATAAGGCCTTGGCAGAAAAGCGCGGCTTGGAAAACGGTAAGTGGGCCACCATCGTCTCACCGCGCGGCGTGATTGAGGCACAGGTCTTGGTCACTGATCGCATGCAGATGATGAAGATCAATGGTGAGGAGTTCCACCAGATCGGCTTGCCGTATCACTATGGCGAGTCCGATTCCACGGCAGTTGCAGGCGATGGCGCCAATGATCTGCTGGGCCTTACGTTGGAGCCGAACGTTTTCATCCAGAATTCCAAGATCGGCGCCTGCGATATCCAGCCGGGGCGTCGCCCGCGCGGCGAGGCCCGTGTGGAGATGCTCAAGGAGTATCAGAAGCGCGCGCACCTGAACCTGGATTCCGGTAATGATCTGCTCACCGTGGATGATTCCTTCACCTATAACCCAGAGCCGCAGGAGCCCGCGGATGCGGATGAGCACGGCGAGAAGGGCGAGGAAAGCGAAGAAGGTAAGTAAATGACAAATCTTCTGACCGAAAACGCGAACCGGCACGGCTACGACAAGTACCGCCGCATGGCCTTTTTCACCGACACTTCCGTGTGTATCGGGTGTAAGGCCTGCGAGGTGGCGTGCAAGGAGTGGAACCGCAACCCGGTAGAAGGCTATGACGTCACGGGTGATTCCTATGACAACACCGGCGCACTGGGTGCAAATACCTGGCGGCACGTGGCCTTTGTGGAGCAAAACAATGACCGCATCGAGCAAGCCCGCGAGGAGGGAAAGAATCTCATTTCCCTGGGTATGCCTTCGGTAGGGGCGCAGGACCCAGAGGTTGATACCACCCCGCCGGATACGGATACGTTTCGGTGGCTCATGTCCTCGGACGTGTGTAAGCACTGCACGCATGCGGGCTGCTTGGACGTGTGTCCTACCGGCGCGCTGTTCCGCACCGAATTTGGCACTGTGGTGGTCCAGGATGATGTGTGCAATGGCTGCGGCACTTGCGTGGCCGGCTGCCCGTTTGGCGTCATCGAGCGCCGCGATGACGGCGGTGTGGCGCTGAAGTATGACAAGACGGCCACGGTGGACTACGTGGATAATTCCCATGCCGGCGTGAACGTGTTGAAAAAGCTTAAGCAGCTTGCCCCACAAGGGCCGGACCATACACCAGGCGAGTCAATGCCGATTAAGAACTTGGGCGTCGCCCAAAAGTGCACCATGTGCTACGACCGCCTGAAGCAGGGCGAACAGCCAGCATGTTCTAAGACCTGTCCTACTGATTCCATTCAGTTCGGCCCGTACGAGGAGATGGTGGCCGCAGCCAAGGAACGCGTGCGCGTATTGCACGAGCAAGGCCTTACCGAGGCCCGCCTTTACGGTGCCAACCAGGACGATGGTGTGGGAGGAACCGGCTCCATCTTCCTGCTTTTGGATTCACCTGAGGTCTACGGTTTGCCGCCGGATCCGCGCGTGCCGACGGCCGATTTGCCGCAGATGTATAAGACCGCAGCCAAGGCTATCGGCGGCATGGCGTTGGCCGTGGCTGGTTCCTTCCTGATTGGGGGACGTAAATGAGCAACTTTGATGAATACCGTCCACCGCAGCCGGAGCGCCGCAATCGCTACCGGAAGTTTGACGGTACGAAGCCGAAGAAGAAGCGGAAGCGTCCAGGCGCGGGCGCGCAGGACGGCTCCAAAGAGGAGCGCATGGCGCAGGACTTCGAGTTCTCGTCTTACTATGGCCGACCTGTGGTGAAGGCTCCGCCGTGGGAATGGCCCATCGGCGCCTACTTCTTCTTGGGTGGCGTGAGCGGTGGCTCGGGGCTCTTGGCTGCTGGTGCACAGGCCGCGGGCAATGCGCCGCTGCGGCGCACCACGCGGATCTCTGCCTTTGGCGCGGCGGCCGTGGGATCGGTCTTTTTGATTTTGGACTTGGGCCGCCCGGAACGCGCCCTGAACATGTTCCGCGTCTTCAAGGTGACCTCGCCAATGTCCATGGGCTCGTGGATTTTGTCGGGCTTTGCCAGCGCGGCCGCGCTGCCTGCCGCCGCGGAAGTGGATGCGGCGACCGGCCACAAGCTGCCGCTGCCGAAGTTTGTGCGTACGGCGCTGAAGAAGTCGGCCGGGCCGGCGGGCGCGGTCGCGGGCGTGCTCGGTGGTCCGCTCGCGGGCTATACCGCGGTATTGCTGTCCAATACCTCGAACCCGGTGTGGAATGACATGAAAAAGCACCTGCCGTATGTCTTCGTTTCCTCGGCGGGTGCGGCGTCGTCAGGCCTGGCTATGGTGACCACTCCGGTCGAGCACGCGGGACCGGCCCGCGTGTTGGGTATGGCCGCGGCAGCCAGCGATCTGGTGGCGACCAAGGTGCTGGAGGAAGGCATGGAGCCGGAGCCGCGCGAGGCGCTGCACGAGGGCAGGCCGGGCGCGTTGATGAAGGCCTCGGAATACTTCATCGCGGCTGGCGGTGTCGGTAGTGCAGTGGCTGCGGTGACGAAGTCGCGGGCAGTCTCGGTGGCTGCGGGGCTATCGCTCTTGGCAGGCTCGGCGTGCACGCGCTTTGGCGTGCTCAATGCCGGGCTGGAAGCGGTGAAGAATCCGGAGACCACCATCGGGCCGCAGAAGCGCCGGGCGGAAAGGCGCCGGCGCGAGCAGGGCCTCGACCACGATGTGGTGAGCCCGGACTAGTCCAGGTCCTGCAGGGCGGGGGCGAGCTCCGAGCCGATGTCTTCCATGCGTTGTTGCTCGGCTGCGGAGTCGTGGCCATCACGGTGGAGGTAGTAGTTCAGCGCCACATCGCCCACGGTGGTCACGCACGTGGTAGACACTGACTCTTCGACCGGCCAGGCGGAGCAATAAAAGCGCCTGTCAGCGGCGGTGAACTCGAAGGGGGAGTACTCATTGGCGGGGCGCTGCTGGTCGGCGTTTTGGGCATCGAGGTCGTCGTGCAGCAGTTCTAAGTAGCGCTGCGCCGCCTCATTGGGGTCATCAGGGCAGACGGGTGAGCCTTCGGCCTCATACTTCGTCCCCAGCAGGCTGACCTGCTCCTTATCCTCTGCACGGTAGAGCACTGAGAAGGAATGTTCATCCTTGTCGGTGGAGTGTGGGTCGAGCTTCGACTTGCCGAGCGAATCTGGCAGGGCCTCGCGCACCGCGGCGGGATCGACCGGGGAGCATCCGCTTGGCGATGCCCCCTCGGACGAGCACCCCACCAGCCCTGCTGTGGCAAGGGCGGTGGAGGCGAGGGCGAGGAAAGCGGGGAGGCGTCGGCGCATTTTAAGCCTTAATGAACACATCGCCGGTGCGCTCGGTGGTGTGGCCGATGATGGGGTAGCCAGGAACCTCGCCGATGAGGAGGAGGCCGCCGGAAGTTTGGGCGTCGGCAAGCAGCACTAGCTCTTCCTCGCTCAAAGAGGAATCGAGGTGTGGGCGCACCCAGTCGAGATTGCGGCGAGAGCCGCCGGGGATGAAGCCCTCCGCCAGCGCTTCCTTTGCGCCTTCGATGGTGGGCACGGCGGAAAAGTCGAGCTCCGCGGCGATGCCGGAGGCTCGGCACATCTTGTAAAGGTGGCCGAGCAACCCGAAGCCGGTGACGTCCGTGGCCGCACGCACGCCCGCCTCCACCGCGGCGCGGGCGGCCTCACGGTTCAAGGTGGTCATGGAATCGACCGCGGCCTGGGAGACCTCGCCGGTGGCCTTGTGCTTGTTGTTGAGGATGCCCACGCCAATGGGCTTGGTCAGGGTGATGGGCAGGCCGGGCTCGGCGGCGTCATTGCGCATGAGCTTGTCGGGGGCCACGATGCCGGTAGCTGCCATGCCGTACAGCGGTTCGGGCGCGGTGATGGAGTGCCCACCCGTTACGGAGATGCCGGCCTCGGTGGCTATATCCATGCCGCCGCGCAGGACCTCACGCAGCACATCGAGTCCGAGCTTTTCATTGGGCCAGCCCACCAGGTTAATGGCGGTAACCGGGGTGCCGCCCATGGCATAGACATCAGAAAGCGCGTTGGCCGCAGCCACTCGCCCCCAATCGTAGGGGTCATTGAGCATGGGGGTGAAAAAGTCCGCGGTGGAAATTACCGCTAGACCGTCCTGGATTTTGACGGCCGCGGCATCATCGCCATCATCTAGGCCAACCAGCACGTTAGGGTCGGCCTTGCCTATCAGGCCCTCGACGGCAGACTCAAGTTGGCCAGCGGGAATCTTGCAGGCGCAACCGCCGCCTGCGGCGAAAGAGGTGAGTTTAATATCTTCGGTCATATCGCCATTTTACTCATCCCGAGGAACTATTTGGCTGCACAGCAAGGTAGGGAACCTGTGTGTGGCGCGATAGGACATAGGGCGCCGAGGTTTCCACCTCGGAGCGGCATGGTGGAGGTATTGCGTGACAGGTGTGCCGGCACCGGGGAATGCCCGTGTAAGGTGAGCACACGGAGGCGTACGTGTCCTGGTGGGCGCCCCGGTCTTCAAAACCGGTGAGGCCGAGTATCTCGGTCTGGCAGGTTCGATTCCTGTCCGTCTCCGCCACCCGCGCGCAAGGAGGAATGCCACAGTGCCCACGCCCACGCCTGCTGCCAGCCCGGACCCCCGCAGGAATATTCCCCGCATGGACGAGCTGCTCCAGCTGCCGGAAGTAGAATCCGCGCGCCAGCGCCTTGCCGAGCACACCATCCGCGCGATAATCCAGGGCGCAGTCACCCAAGCGCGCCGCGGTCAGTTGCCGGTTAGCGATATACCCGCAGAAATTGCGCAGCGCCTGGAACAAAAGAATACGCATTCCCTGCACCCAGTCATTAACGCCACCGGCGTCATCATTCATACGAACTTAGGGCGTGCCCCGCTTCCCAGCGCCGCGGTAGAGGCCCTGCACGCCGCTGCCTCCTATACAGATGTAGAAATGGACTTGGGCTCGGGCAAGCGATCCAGAAATCGCGGCGCCGGAGCCACGGCCGCGCTGCTCGCAGCCTGCCCCGGTGCAGAAGATGCCCTCGTGGTCAATAACGGCGCCAGCGCCTTGCTCCTGGCCACCGCCGCGCTCGCTCCCGGCAAAGAGGTCATCATCTCGCGCGGCGAGCTCATCGAGATCGGAGCTGGCTTTCGCCTGCCCGAGCTCATCGAGTCCACGGCCACGCGCCTCAAAGAAATAGGGGCGACTAACCGCACGCACCTGGCCGACTACGAGCGCGCGCTGGGCGTCAACACTGGCGCTATTTTGAAGGTGCATCCTTCCAATTTCCGCATCGAGGGCTTTACCTCCGCAGTCGGGGTAGAGGAACTGCACCGCCTAGCGGTGGAGCACGATACGCGACTCATCGTGGACTTGGGCTCCGGCCTGCTCACCCATGACCCGGCGCTGCCAGAAGAACCAGATATCCAGGCCCAGCTGCGCGCCGGCGCCGATATCGTCATAGCCTCCGGCGATAAGCTGCTTGGCGGTCCGCAGGCAGGAATCTTACTCGGTACCAAGGAGGCGATTGCTGCGGTGAAGAAGCACCCGCTGGCGCGTGCGGTGCGCATAGATAAGCTGCGTCTCAACGCGTTGGAGGCGGCCATTTCGACGCCCTCGAATGCGGTGCAGGACGCCCTCCACCTCGATCCCCAGACACACCGCGAGCGCACGGAAGCCATTGCACAGGCAGTCGGGGCGGAAGTCGTGTCTCATGATGGCCGCGTGGGCGGTGGCGGGGCGCCCGAATACCCGCTGCCCGGCTTCGCGGTGAGCCTGCCCGAGCGCTATGCGGACGCGCTGCGCCGCCAGGACCCGCCCGTAGTAGGTCGCGTGCATCAGGGCCGCTGCTTGGTGGATATTCGCTGCGTCCCTGCCGACCACGACGCCGCAGTTATTGCCGCTATTAAGGCGGTGAGCTAGGTGTACGTCGTCGCTACTGCCGGCCATGTGGACCACGGCAAGTCCACCCTGGTGCGTGCACTTACGGAGATGGACCCGGACCGGTGGGAGGAAGAAAAGCGCCGCGGGCTGACCATTGATTTGGGATTTGCCTGGACTACGCTGCCTTCTGGCGCGGATGTGGCTTTCGTAGATGTGCCCGGCCATGAAAAATTCTTAGGCAATATGCTCGCTGGCGTGGGCCCAGCCCCGGTGGTCCTCTTTGTGGTTGCGGCCGATGAGGGATGGCAGGCCCAGTCCACCGACCACCGCGATGCCTTGCGTGCGCTGGGAGTAGAGCACGGCATTATTGCGCTCACTCGCAGCGATCGCGCCACCGTGGACCGCACCGCAGAAATCCGAACGCAGCTGGCCGGCACCCCGCTTGCCGACGCCCCCATTATTCCCGTATCCGCTCCTACCGGCGACGGCATTGCGGCGCTGCGGCAGGCGCTCGATGAGGTCCTGGCCGCTGTGCCCGTTCCCGATGCACAGGCACCCGTGCGCCTGTGGGTGGACCGCGCCTTTAGCGTGAAAGGCGCGGGCACCGTGGTTACCGGAACGCTCGCCGCGGGCACTCTGCGCGTAGGCGATAGCCTCAAGGTAGCCACGGCTAGTGGGGAAAGGGACGTGGAAGTCCGTGGCCTGCATAGTGAAAATCGCGCGCAGGATTCACTCGGCCCCGTCACTCGCGCGGCCGTCAACTTGCGTGGGGCGGATGCCGCCGATATCCACCGCGGTGACGTGCTGCTTACCCCGAGTGCGTGGCGCTTAGTGGACCACCTCGATGTCCGCCGCACCTTTGGCGCGGAGCTCGACGGGCTGCCCGATAACCTCGTCGTGCACACCGGTACCGCCGGGGTAGAGGCCCACCTGCGTCCCCTGTCTGCCGATTTCGCGCGCATCAGCCTGGCGCACCCGCTGCCGCTGCAGCTCCTTGATCGCTTCGTAGTGCGCAGCCCTGGTGGCCGGCACGTCGTCACTGGGGTAGAGGCAGTCGATCTGCGCCCGCCGGAGCTTAACCGGCGCGGTGACGCCCGCCGCCGCGCAGAAGAGCTCAGTGCCCAGAACTCGTTCCGTGATCCTGCGTCTTACCTGCGCCGCGTCGGCTTCGCCCGGGTGGATGAACTAGCCCGCGATGGCTTTACTACCGCAGCGCCGCCGCAAGGCATTATCGCCTTCCGCGACTGGTGGATTGCCGCTTCCCAAGTTACGCGGTGGAAGCACGCGCTTACCGACGCCCTGCATGCCCACACCGCCGCCCATCCCCTGGCGCCGGGAATGCCCCGCAAAGCAGCCATGGACGCCCTCGGCCTGCAAGAAGAAGGCTTGCTGGGCCTAGCCATCGCCGCTGCGAAGGCGGAAAGCAGTGAGGGAGTGTTACGCCTTCCCGGGCAGCGGGCGGACCTCGGTGCGGCGGAGCGCGGGATTGCTGCCATCGAGGAAAGGCTTAAGGCAGAACCTTTTGTGGCACCCGAAGCAGATGACCTCACGGAGCTAGGCCTGGGGCCCAAGGAGCTTGCCGCCGCCGAGCGCGCCGGGCGCCTCCTGCGCCTGAAGCAGGGAATCGTGCTCTTGCCCTCAGCTCCTGAGGAGGCGCGCCGGCGCCTTGCCGGACTGGAACAACCCTTTACTCTCTCGGCTGCCCGCCAGGCGCTAGGTACCACGCGGCGGGTAGCCATCCCGCTGCTGGAATACCTCGACGCCCAGCGGATTACCCGCCGCGGCGACGGGGGCCAACGCACCCTGCGCTAACGAGGCAACTGTGATCGGTCGCCGCACCTATTTACGGTGATTGCCCCCACGGTGGTGAGAGGTTTCGCGGGCCACGCGCCGGGCCCGCACGCGCGCGGATTCGGAGGAAAAGCGGCCCGGTTCTTCGGCTACCGGCAGCGCACGCCAGCTGAAATTCTGATCGCCCGGGATGGAGGAGACCAACTCCGCCAGCTTGGCGCTGGCCTGCGGTTGTTGTGCTCGCTCATTGTGCTGCTGAGTTGGCGCATCTGGCTCAGCGGGTACAGCCGGCTGGACCTGTGGCCCTTTCGGGCGGCGTGAGCCGGTGGGCAGCGCCGTCACGATGGCCTCGCCGGCAAGCGTGTGCTCCCAGACCTCGGGTTGAGCCGGTGTGGCTGCGGGCGCAGCAGTGGGAATCGCAGGTTGTGGCGCGGGCACGCGCAGCGGTGGAACAGCGGGGGAGAAGAGCTCCGCGGTGGTGGCCTCATCGGCGGGGAGATCGACGGCAAGCATGCCGTGGCTCGCGTAGGCGCGGGCAGAAAGCCCCGCTCCAGAGCCGCTGGCCGCGGCGAACGCGGCGCGCAGGCCGGGGAACGCAGGAATGTCGCCGATGGGGCCGAGCACCATATCGTCGCAGGTGGCCACTGCGGTGCCGGCAAGGTCTTCCAGTGTGACGAAGAATTGCTGCGTGCCCATGCTCTCCAGCTGGGCGGGCGATAGGTCGCCGGCGGCGGCATCGATGAGCACGCCTTGCCCACCGGAGAGCAGCGCGGTTCCTTGCGGTTGGTCGTTGACCGGCACCATCCACGGCCACAGGCCCAGTGACACGGCAACCTCGACCTGGCCGTCAACTACCTCCACGGTGGCGATCGTCTGCGGCTGGGCGGAGGAGGCCTTCAAGCGCTCCAAGGCGGGATACTCCGCCGCCTCGACCTCGTCCAGGAACCCTAAGAAACCGAAGTCCGAGCGAACGCGCCAGCCGTTGGTATAGGTATCGGGCTCTAGGGAGACGTCGACAAGCGCAGCGTGCTTCGCCACGCCGGGGATACTCAATGCGGTGCCCAGCACTGGGTGCTCGAGGACTGCAACATGCTCCACACCGAAGTAACTAGTCGCGAGCGGGTAAAGCGCCATAGAAAGTCACTCCCAAGGTTAAAGGCCGGTAAACAATGCGTAGCTCATTTTACGCATATGGGGGATAGGGCTGACGCCAGCTTTATATCCTGCGAGTTTTTATTAATGTGTAGACAGCTCTCTTAAAAGTGAAACCCGGAAAACAGAATAGGAGTAGAACCATCTCTTCTTCACCGTCTTCCTCACCCCGCCCTGTGCGTGGGGTGAATAATTCGGAGGAAAGCAAAAAGCGCACCCGCAACGCCAAGCGCATCTTAAAGGACATTATGTACCCGCATAATATCCACCCCGCGCTGGTACCGGGCGTCTCCATTGAGGACCAGAAGGTCAAGTACGGCGTGGATAAACCGATCCTCTTTGTGGTCGGCGGACTGGTCGTCGCCTTCGTAATCTGGGGTGTGATTGCACCCGAGCAGGTCTTCGATGCTTCTTCGACAGCGCTCGATTGGGTGATGCGTAACTTGGGCTGGATCTTTACCGCCTTGGCGACGTTCCTGATGTTTTTGCTCATCATCTTGGCATTTTCGAAGTACGGCAAAATCCCTCTCGGGCTAGATGGAGAGAAGCCGGAATTTTCCACGGTGAGCTGGGCGGCGATGCTCTTTGGTGCCGGCATTGGCATCGGCATTATTTTCTTCGGCCCCTTCGAGCCGCTGAGCTACTACCTTTCGCCGCGCCCTGGTGCCTATGAGGCCGCGAGCGATGAAGCGGTGCTGGGGGCCATGGCGCAGGCCGCCATGCACTGGGGCTTTAACGCCTGGGCAATTTACGCCATCGTGGGTCTATGCGTGGCCTACGTGTCCTTCCGCCGCGGCCGCGTGCCGCTGATGAGCTCCATCCTGATGCCGCTCTTTGGCAATCGCTCCTCTGATTCCCTGCCCGCGCGCATCATCGATGGCTTAGCCATTATTGCCACTCTCTTCGGCACCGCCGCCACGCTGGGCATCGGTGCGCTACAGATCGGTCGCGGCGTGGAATTGGTCAGCGGCTGGTCTACCACCGGCAACACCGCGGCGCTGGTAATCATCGTAGTGCTGTCCATCGGAACGATCTTCTCGGCCGTCTCCGGCGTGGCCAAGGGCATTCGGTGGCTCTCCAATATCAACCTGGTGCTGGCCATGGCGCTTGCCTTGTTCTTCTTCGTCGTGGGGCCGACCGCCTTCTTGGCCAATATGCTGCCGGCCGTAGTGATTGAATATCTCGATGAAATGCCACAGATGCTCTCGGCCAACATGGGCGAGGGGGAAGACATGGTGGCCTTCCTGTCCTCCTGGACCACCTTCTACTGGGCTTGGTGGGTATCCTGGTCGCCATTCGTGGGCGTCTTCGTAGCCAAGATTTCCCGCGGGCGAACCATCCGCCAGTTCGTGCTCGGTGTGTTGCTTATTCCCTCGGCTATCATTGTTGCCGCTTTTACCATCCTGGGCGGCACCACCATTTGGCTGCAGCGCCGCGATGGCGATATCGCCCCAGATGGCACCATTGATTCCATGCCGGCGGCAGAAGACATCTTTTTCAAGGTCTTGGATCACTTCCCAGGAGCGGAGTGGATGGCGCCCATCGTCATCGTCATGCTGGTGGTCTTCTTCATTACCACGGCTGACTCCGCATCCATTGTGAACTCGCAGCTCACCCAGCGCGGCAACCCCAAGCCAAACCCGGTGGTTACGGTCTTTTGGGTGGTATGTATGGCTGGCATTGCCGTGGTCATTTTGCTTGCCGGCGGCCGCAATGCGCTGCAGGGCCTGCAGAATCTTATTACGGTGACGGCCCTGCCTTTCGCGGTCATCATCGTGCTCATGTGCATCGCGTTGGTGCGCGAGCTGCGCCATGATCCTGCCTCCATCCGTCATTTCTACGAGGACGAAGCTGTCTCTAATGCGATCGTGCGCGGCGTGCGCGATTATGGCGATAACTTTGCCCTGTCCATTGAGCCGACAGACGGCGACTACGCAACGGGCGCACACTTCAACTCCACTGCGGCAGAGGTGACCGATTGGTACGCACGCACGGACGAGGAGGGCCGGGCTGTGGGCTATGACTACGAGGCGGGCGAGTACGTGGACAACGATCCATCTATCAAGAATGGCGAGTTCATCTCTCCGGTACCGGAAGATAAGGAAGAAAATTAATACTTGACAATCATTGGCTGGTAGGGTGCCAGCTATGGCTTTTAGTACCTTTGCCTTTGCCTTCGCCTTGGTGCTGCTGTCGGGTCTATCGACCTCGATTGGCGGCGCTTTGGCGGTGGGAAGGCGCCAGCCTGGGCCGGCTTTTATGGCCGCTGCACTGGGGCTTTCGGCCGGTGTGATGCTGTATGTCTCCTTTATGGAGATCCTGCCGGAGGGCATTGCGCAGCTTTCCGACGCCCTCGGCGGCGAAACCACCGGTACCTGGGCCGCTGTTGGAGCGTTCTTTGCTGGCATCGCCGTCATCGCCATCATTGACCGGCTCGTGCCGGAGGAGATTAACCCCCATGAGCCGGCCACCACGGCCGAAGAAGCCCGCCGCAAAAAGCTAATGAAAACCGGCGTATTTACCGCCTGCGCGCTGGGCCTGCACAATTTCCCCGAGGGGTTTGCCACCTTCCTATCCGGCCTGGATTCTAAGGAAGTTGCGGTGCCGGTGGCGGTGGCCATCGCCATTCACAATATCCCGGAAGGCATTGCGGTGGCTGTTCCGCTGCGCGAGGCCACTGGCTCCCGCAAGAAGGCCTTTTGGTGGGCCACCTTGTCTGGCCTGGCCGAGCCGCTCGGCGCGCTCATCGGCTTCGGCCTTCTCTTGCCGGTTATTGGGCCAGCGACGATGGGCATTAGCTTCGCCGCCATCGCCGGCATTATGGTCTTTATCTCGCTGGATGAGCTATTGCCCACCGCTGAGGAGACCGGCGAGCACCATCACGCTATCTACGGCTTGATTGCCGGCATGGCCGTGATGGCGGTTTCGCTGATGCTATTTATGTAGCCCGGCTATGCAGCCGGGCTACGGCGTTTTAAGCCTCCGCCGGCTGGGCGGAGGTGGCCGAGGTCTTGCCAAAGGAGGCCTTGACCGCCATCACGATGGTGGCAACGACTACGCCAAGCACCAGGCCGCAGACCATGGAGATACCGGTATCTGCCAGCCACGCCAGGGCACCGTTGGAAATATTTTCGGTCACGGAGGCAATGAACTCGTGTGGCTGATCCATACCGAATTCGTGCAGGCCCTTGACCACGATATGGCCGCCGACCCACAGCATAGCGGCGGTACCGATGACGCCGATGATATCGAGTACGATCGGCATGCCCTTGACCAGAGCGGTGCCGATGGTGGAGTTGCCATTGTGGCGCTTATTGAGGGCTAAGCCGATATCATCCATCTTGACCAAGAGGCCAACGGCGCCGTAGACACCCAGGGTCAGCATGATGCCGACGAAGATGAGGGCACCGAGGCGCATCCAGAATGGCTCGTTGATGACCTCATTCAAGGAAATGACCATGATCTCAGCAGACAAGATGAGGTCGGTGGTGATAGCAGACTTAACTAGGCTGTCCTCGGCCTCGGCGCCCTTTTCCTGGACTGACTCGGTCTCCTTTTCCCGGTGGGGGAGAACGTGGTGCAAGATCTTCTCCGCACCTTCAAAGCACAAGAAAGTACCGCCGCACATCAGGATGGGGGTGAGCGCCCACGGCGCAATCCAGGAGAGGATCATGGCGATGGGCAAGATGATAACGAGCTTATTGATGAGCGAGCCCTTGGTAATGCGCCAGATCATCGGCAGCTCGCGCTGCGGCTTAATTCCCTCCACGTATTGTGGGGTTACGGCAGCATCGTCGACTACCACACCTGCGGCCTTCACGGAGGTCTTACCCGCAAGGGCGGCCACATCGTCAACGCTAGAGGCAGCGGAGCGGGCGATCAGGGCGACGTCGTCAAGCAGGGCAAAAAGGCCACCGGCCATAAATTATCCTTCTGGGGTTAAGGTGATGTTATCGGACCACGTTAAGTGTATCCCCTGATGCGCCAGCCAAGCCATCGCATCATCACCGCTGCGAGTAATGCCCTCGACCGCGGCAAGTGTGGTGTCGATCGCCTTCTCGGCGTCCTCGGCGGAAATCAAGCCGGCGGAGGTAGCGGCAGAGAGTTCATCAATATCGAGCACGGAAATGGGCTCGCCGCGCGTGGCAACCAGATCCACATAAAGGTCGCGGGTGGTCCACACCGCGCCATCGCGCTGGATTTCGGCCACATCAATATAAAAGTCCTGGTGGACGTCTACACCAGGGCGGAAATGGAAGATATTGGCGCGCAGGTTGAGATCGGGCAGCAGCCACGATTCCAGGTAGCCAAAGCGCGGGTGATCGGCGCCGCGAGCCATGTAGAGGCCGAAATCCGTCTCGGTGTACGTGTCGACCTCGCGCAGGAAACCCTTGGGGTCGGTATTGGTGTACTCGGCGGTATTAAAGGTCTCGCGCTTGACCGGATGGAGATCCGCCGGCATCTACTTCACCTCAAGGAAGGCGGCGGTGGGGGCAAAATTGCAGCGGGATTCCTGGGTGTTTACGCCGCCAGAAAGCAGTGCGATGACGGTGCCCTTGCCAGTCTGGGCGGTGCCGGACAAGGTGGTAGGGCCGTCTTGATTGATGCCGTTGTTATTCAGTGGGGTGACGCCGCTGCGCAGGGTGTCAAGGTTGAACCACTGCACGTTCATCCCGCCTTGTTCGCGTGCGGCCGGTGGGGTGCCGAGGGCGGTGAAGAGGAAGACGGTTTCGCCAGGCTTTGCTCCCGGTGCTGGCATTTCGGTGGGGCCAGGAACAGCGATGGCCGAGCCCATGGCATCGCTGGTGCCGCCAATGCAGTGTGCGGAAACTGTGGGCCAGTAGAACTGGCGGAAGTTCGGGTTATTGCCCTCTGGCATGGCTACGCCGCCCTTGCCATTGCCGCCGCCGGCGAAGAATGCGAGGCCCGACAAGATGGCGTTGCGAACATCCTCGGGAATCCAAGGTTGTGCCGCAAAAGCGCGGATGCGGTCCTGGGTTTCCTGATTGGGGCGGCCGAGCTCGTCCAGCGGGCTATGGGAGGATGCCTGCTGCACCAAGGAAGAAAGATCCGGTGCGGAAGCCTGCGCTGGGGCGACGAGGGGAGAGGCGAGGCCAATGAGCGCGGCCGTGGCAGCGGCGATATAACCGGTGCGGCTGGACAGGCGCCAGGTGGTGCGGGCGTGGCTCACGTTATCAATTCCTTGGGTGCGGTCTCGGGAAGGGGTTTAACCCCAGGTGTCACATTTGTAACAATATTACCTACAGTAACGATAGTGATGCTTATGGGAGTGTCAAGTGCATTCGCAATCTATAAGATTTTTCGCCCGTTCTATACGGTGCGTTACGGGGTAAAGCCATCCCCAATGCTGCACTTGGCCCTTTAAGGGGGTATCGTGGGAGCTCGTTCAAGATCAATTTCGCGCGCGCAAGCGCCGTAGATCCTCCGAAGGAGAACCCCACTAGTGAGTAATACCGAGTTCCGTAATGTTGCCATCGTCGCGCACGTTGACCATGGCAAGACCACCCTGGTCAACGGCATGCTGGAGCAGTCCGGCGCCTTTGGTGACCACGGTGAACACACGGACCGCGTCATGGACTCCAATGATCAGGAGCGCGAGCGCGGCATTACCATTCTGGCCAAGAACACGGCCATTCACCGCAAGGGCCTGGGCAAGGATGGCCAGGACCTGATTATTAACGTTATCGACACCCCGGGCCACGCCGACTTCGGTGGTGAGGTCGAGCGCGGTATTTCCATGGTGGATGGCGTTGTCTTGCTCGTCGATGCCTCCGAGGGTCCGCTGCCGCAGACCCGCTTCGTGCTTACCAAGGCGCTGGAAGCCAAGCTGCCGGTTATTATCTGCGTGAACAAGACTGACCGCCCGGATGCCCGCATCGACGAGGTTGTCTCCGAGTCCCAGGACCTGCTGCTGGAAATCGCCGCTGGCCTGGAAGACGAGGAAGCTGCGGCCGCCGCCGAGGAGCTGCTGGACCTGCCGGTTCTCTACGCTTCCGGCCGCGCCGGCGTTGCCTCCACCGAAAACCCAGGCGATGGCAACGTCCCTGAGGGCGAGGATCTGCAGCCGCTTTTCGACGTCATCTACAACGTCCTCCCAGAGCCTTCCGCTACCGTCGACGCCCCGCTGCAGGCGCACGTGACCAACCTGGACGCCTCCGACTTCCTGGGCCGAATCGCGCTGCTGCGCATCTACGCCGGCCGCATCAAGAAGGGCCAGCAGGTGGCCTGGATCCATTACGACGAGGATGGCAACCAGCACACCAAGACCGTGAAGGTCGCCGAGCTGCTGCGCACCGTCGGCTTCGAGCGTCAGCCGGCCGAGGAAGCCATCGCCGGAGACATCGTTGCTATCTCCGGCATTTCTGACGTCATGATTGGTGACACCATCGCCGATCCGGAGCACCCAGAGGCCCTGCCGCGCATCACCGTGGATGAACCGGCCATCTCCATGACCATCGGCGTTAATACCTCCCCGATGGCAGGCCAGGGCGGCGGCGATAAGCTCACCGCACGTATGGTCAAGGCCCGTCTGGAGCAGGAACTTATCGGTAACGTGTCCCTGCGCGTGCTGCCTACCGAGCGTCCCGATGCTTGGGAGGTCCAGGGCCGTGGCGAGATGGCACTGTCCGTGCTCATCGAGTCCATGCGTCGCGAGGGCTTTGAGCTGACCATCGGCAAGCCGCAGGTTGTGACCAAGGAAATCGACGGCAAGACCTACGAGCCATACGAGATCCTCACCATTGACGCCCCGTCCGAGCACCAGGGTGCTATCACCCAGCTGCTGGCCTCCCGCAAGGGCCAGATGCAGGCCATGGACGTGCGCGAGGGCGACTGGGTACGCATGATCTTCCGTGTTCCTGCCCGCGGCCTCATCGGCTTCCGCACCCAGTTCATGACGGAGACCCGCGGTGCCGGCATCGCAAACTCCATTTCTGACGGCCTGGATGTCTGGGCCGGCGAGATCAAGTCCCGCCCAACCGGTTCCCTGGTGGCTGACCGCACCGGCCAGATCACCCAGTACGCGCTGATGCAGCTGGCTGACCGCGGTAACTTCTTCGTCGAGCCAGGCGCTGAGGCTTATGAGGGCATGGTCGTTGGTGCCAATAACCGTGATGAGGATATCGACATCAACATCACCAAGGAAAAGAAGCTGACCAATATGCGCTCCGCTACTGCGGATGCCACGGTCACCCTGGCCAAGGCACACACCCTCTCCTTGGAAGAAGCACTGGAATTCTGTGGCAACGACGAGTGCGTCGAGGTCGCCCCGGACGTCCTGCGCGTGCGCAAGGTAGAGCTTTCCGCTACCGACCGCAAGCGTGCCGCCGCCCGCGCCAAGCAGATGAATAAGTAAAAAGCCGCACCCTAGGTGGTGGTGATTGCCGCTGATGTGGCCACCATCGCCGCAACCGCTGCCGCCTCCTCAACTACGGCCTTGACCGCAGAGGAGGCGGTTTTGTCATACTCGACCTCTTTTTTGATTTCCTGAATGCGTGCCCGCATCTCCCGGCGCTTCATTCCCTCCGCATCGTTTTTCAGCAGGGTATAGGCACCGCTGACCTCACGGAGAATATCGAGAATAATAACGTCATTGACCGTGGCTGGGCGCTGCGCCTCCAGGACTGCAACCAACCGCTCGCGCAGTTCCTTTTCCAGCTCCAGGTCCGTCATGATGTAGCGGTCGCCGCTTATCTGCCACCACTTGGCCTTCTCCACGTCGAGCTGTCCATTCGCGTGGAAATCCAAAGCGATGATTTCCCGCGGGGTAAACCACGAAGCTTCCAAGAGGCTCGGCATGCCGGTGGCCTTGTGCTGCTGCAGCTCCTCCCAAGCCCAAGCCAACACGGGGTGCTCCGGGCGCTGTGGAGTAGTCTCCACCCTTTTCTTCTTACCGAGCTTTACGTGCCCGCCCAGCAGCAGGTCCGCGAGTACGGTGGCGCGCAGCGCGGCCTCATTATTGGACACCCAGTCTTCCTTCTTACCGTTGTCTTTGGTCAGTAGAAGGAACATTTCTTGGCAGATGAGCATTGGGGCCTCCTCAAAAGTAGCGGTCTATGGCCGAGTCTAGCGCCAATAATCTTCGTTTCGGCGGGGTAGAGGGACTAAAGTAGTCCGCGATGAAAAAGAATCCGGCTTCACCAAGGCGCGCGGCGTCGGCAATCGCTGCGGTACTGAGCACCGCCAGCCTTGCCTTCCTTAGCGCCTGCGCGGCCAACCCCGGCCCACCACCGGTGGTGGAGGATAATGCCTCCGCGCTGCAAGAAGATCAGACCACCACCACGGCTACCCCGGAAGAAGAGCAGCCGGAGGATGCCGACTCCGCCAAGCGCCCCACCATCTCGGTGGGCGTGGACCCCCTTCGCGCGGGATTGAACCCGCACCTAGTGGCCAATAACTCCGAGCTGGTCGACCAGATTGCAGAACTGGTGCTGCCCTCGGCGTTCCACCACGGGCAAAGGGACGCCGATATCCTCGAATCCGCCTCTGAGGTCACCGCTCCAAAGGGCGTGGCGCAACGGGTGCGTTACGTCATTGCCTCGCCCGCACAATGGTCCGATGGCACACCCATTTCCGGTGCGGACTTTAGCTACCTGTGGAAGCAGATGACCACTACCGCCGGTGTGCGCGATCCCGCCGGCTACCACGCCATATCGGCCGTCAATACCTCCGATGGCGGCCGCGTAGTCACCGTGGACTTTTCCCAGAAGGTGAAAGATTGGCACCTGCTTTTCCATAATTTGCTGCCTTCCCACCTGCTGCAGGACGATAACTTTGGCTCTGCCTTAGCCGATAAGATTCCAGCATCGGCCGGGCGCTTCCTCGTCGATAGCGTGGACCGCGGCCGCGGAGTCATTACCTTGAACCGGAACGACCGCTTCTGGGGCGCTAATCCGGCGCAGGTGGACGTCATTCAGCTGCGCGAAGTGCGCGATAGCACCCAGGCGCTCAATATGCTGCGCTCCGGGCAGATTGGTTTCGCGGACTTTACCCCGGATCAAACCTCCCAGGAGGCACTGGGCCTTTTAGGGCATGTTTCCGATAAAGCCCTGACCCGCCCGCGCCAACTGCGCCTGCACATGTCCACCGCGGATGGAGCACTAGAAGAAAGGGCAGCACGCCGCGGATTGGCCTCGCTGATTGACACGGACCAGGTCGCGCGTTTGGCCACCGGCCGCGCTTCCAACCTTGAGCCGGGGAATAACCCTATAAGTAAGGACGCGGATCTCACTGCGCTGCGCACCCGCGCTAGTAAGAAGCCGATTCGCTTTGCGGTAGACCCCACCAGCCCCACGGCCTTGGCCGCAGCCACTACGCTCTACGACATCCTAGAAGCCCACGGCATCGACGCCGAAGTGGTCTCCGAGCGCCTGACCACGATCACCTCCAAGCTCTTGCCAGAAGGGGAGGTGGATGCCGTGGTGACTTGGGAGGATATCTCCCTGAACTCGGTGGCCGCGGCAAATATCTTCAGCTGTGCTGACAAGCAGCCGCTCGCCGGCGATCTGTCCGGAATCTGCCCGGAGAACGCGGATGAGATTCGCGAGAAGATTTTATCCGGCGCCATGAGCCCGAAGGAAGCGCTCGCACGCATTCGCGACGTGAACTCCAAGGAGGCCCTCTACGTGCCTTTGGTGGATGAGACGCGTATCCACGCGCTCGGGGAGGGTATTGTAGGCCCCGGCCAAAGCATTGATGATTGGGACGAGGGGCTTATCACCGCGCCCCGCTGGAGGATAGATGAAGACTAAGGACTTAACCGGCTACCGCGTGGTGGCAGTGCACGCCCACCCGGATGATGAAACCCTCTTTATGGGTGGCACCCTGGCAACTCTAGCTGCACGTGGCGCTGAGGTTACCGTCATCACGCTCACTTTGGGCGAGGACGGCGAGGTCATTGGTGAGCCTTACCAGGGTCTGGCCGATCATGATCAGCTCGGTGGTTTCCGCGCCCGCGAATTGGCCAATGCCCTCGATGCCCTAGGCGTCAAGGGCATCCAGTTGGGCGGTTTCGGCCATTTCCGCGACTCCGGTATGGCGGGCTCTCCCTCGCACGAAAACCCGCGTGCACTGGTCAATCGCATCGAGGAGACGGCCGAATTTCTCAGCGACGAGCTCGAGGCGATTCACCCCCACGCCATCTTGACCTACGGACCCGATGGCGGCTACGGGCACCCCGACCACATTGCGGTGCATAAGGCGGTGATGAAGGCGGCGTCGCCAAGCACGCGCATTTGGTACGGAATTTTTGAACGCGCCGCTAACTATGCCGGCCTAGACACCCTCGATGCGCCGGCCGGGTGGACCAAGCCCAGCCAGGAGTACCTAGACAATTTCACCAACGAGGGCGCGGATGTTACCGTCGCTCTTTCCGACGCCGCCCTTGACGCCAAGCGCAGCGCCATGCGCGCCCACGCCTCGCAAATCTGGGTGGCTGATGGCTCCAGCAGCCGCACCAACCCCGAGGCCGCCGTGGCCGCGCTGCACGAACCCGAGCACGTGCCCGGAGCCTATGGTCTATCCAACCTGCTGGTCATGCCCCTGCTGCGCGCCGAGTACTTCCAGCTGGGACAGGGTGAGCCGGCCGATGACCTGCTGGGCGGCCTGTAATGCGCACGGATTTTAGTCGCGGCGAGCAGGTCACTGGCCTAGTGTGGCTGGCCATCGGCGCGTTGCTATCGGTCTTCCTCGAGGTCATCTACCTCACCGCGCGAATTCCGCTATCCAATGGGGCGAGCGTGGCCTTTCCCATCACCATCCTGCTTGCGTGGTGGTTCAACTCCGTGCTCACCCGCACCGCCCGGCTATGGAGCCCCGCACCGCTGGTCGGCGCCATCCCGCTCATCGTCTGGTGCCTGGGCTTTTTCGCCTTCATGCTCCTCGTACCGATGACAGGAGACATGCTCTTGGCCAATAATATTCTCAGCCTGCTCCTGCTTTTGGCCGGGATAGGCGGGGGCGTTTGGCCATTTTTCAAGCAGAAGTGACATACTGTTAAACATCCCAAATCCGAGAAATCAGGAAGCTTCAAGGAATCTCCATGACTTATACGATCGCACAGCCTTGCGTTGACGTAATGGACCGCGGCTGCGTTGAGGAATGCCCTGTTGACTGCATCTACGAGGGCAAGCGCATGCTCTACATCCACCCGGATGAGTGCGTGGACTGCGGCGCCTGCGAGCCAGCTTGCCCGGTCGAGGCCATCTTCTACGAGGATGACGTTCCCGATGAGTGGCTGGACTACAACGACGCCAACGCCGCCTTCTTCGATGACCTGGGCTCCCCAGGCGGCGCGGCGGCCCTCGGCCCGCAGGACTTTGACGTCCCGATGATTGCCGCGCTTCCGCCACAGAATCAGGAGTAAGACATGGCACGCACACCGCTAGGAAAGACGCTTCCAGACTTCCCCTGGGATTCGCTGGCCGGCGCCAAGAAGAAGGCCCAGGCCCACCCGGGTGGAATCGTTGACCTCTCGGTGGGCAACCCCGTTGACCCTGTGTCCCCAGGCGTGCAGCTCGCGTTGACCGCAGCCGCGCAGAACTCTGGTTACCCGCAGACCGCCGGCACCCCGGAGCTGCGCGAGGCCATCGCCGCCGCGCTCACCCGCCGCTATAATATGCAGGTTGACCGCGTCCTGCCGGTGGTCGGCACCAAGGAGGCCATCGCCTGGCTGCCCACGCTTCTGGGCATGCGCGGTGAGACCGTCGCTTTCCCCTCGGTGGCCTATCCCACCTATGAGGTGGGCGCCCTGCTCGCCGGCGCCACGCCGCTGCGCGCGGATTCCGATTTCCAGGATGCCTCCCTGGTCTTTTTGAACTCGCCGTCCAATCCCACCGGCCGCGTCCTCAGCGTGGAGGAACTGCGCCGCATCGTGGCGTGGGCGCGGGAGACCGGCGCCATCATCGCTTCCGATGAGTGCTATATGAGCCTGGGGTGGAACGACGATAACCCGCCGGTATCCATCCTGGATCCGCGCGTGACCGATGGCGATAACACCGGGCTTATCGCCATGCATTCGCTGTCCAAGACCGCGAATATGGCCTCTTACCGCGCCGGCTTCTTCGCGGGTGATAATGACCTCATTGCTGAGCTGCTCCAGCTGCGCAAGCACGCCGGCCTCATCGTTCCAGGTCCCATCCAGGCCGCCATGGTCGCCGCGCTCAACGACGACGACACCGAGGCCCTCCAGCGCAACCGCTACGCTTCCCGCCGTGCGGTGCTTATGCACGCGCTTGTCGACGCCGGCTTTACCATCGATCACTCCGATGCCGGCATGTACCTGTGGGCCACCCGCGGCGAGAATTGCCGCGATACCATCGACTGGCTTGCTGAGCGGGGCATCCTCGCGGCTCCGGGTGACTTTTACGGCCCAGCCGGCGAGAAGCACGTGCGCATCGGCCTCAATGGCACCGATGAGCGCATCGATGCCGCCGTCGACCGCCTCGCCGGTGCCTAATTCCGGCAGGCCTCCCAGCCGCGCGGGCATTTCGCCGCGCAAAACGGTCCTGCGCGGCCGCGTGCCCGAGGAAGGGGAGTACTTCGCCGCCCGTGCCGGCGATTCCCCGTTTCCACCCGGCACCGCGCTGCCGCCCGGCGCCGTGCTCCCGCACCCCGTGCCGGCGTGGTACCACCCCTCCGTTCCTCCGGAGCGCCCGATTCCTTTCGACTACTCCGTGGTCCACGTCGACCGCGACCTCATCGTGGCCGATAAGCCGCACTTCCTCCCCACGACCACCAACGGCCGACTCCAGCGCGAAACGCTGCAGACCCGCCTGCGCGTGGATTTTGGCGAAGACGACATCGTACCCCTGCACCGCCTAGATCGCCTGACCGCTGGCCTCGTCATCTGCTCCCGCAATCCCGAAACCCGCGCCGCCTACCAGCGCATCTTCCTGGAGGGGAGTGCGGTGAAGAGGTATCGGGGCGTCGTCAAGCAGCCGCTTTTCGTAGACCGGGAAATCACCCTGCGCATGCACAAACCCCGCGGGTCGCGCCAGGTGCTCGTCGCCCCTGACGGCACGCCCACCTCTACGTATGTGCGCGCCGCCGGCCGGGAGGTGACCATGTGGCCGCGTACCGGCCATACCCACCAACTGCGAGTGCTGCTCAATTACCGCGGCCACCCGCTGCTCGGCGATGATACCTATCCCACCCCGCGCAAGCTCGACCTCTACGACTTCCGAACCCCGCTCGCCCTGCTCCACGAGGCTATAACTTTTATAGATCCTCTATCACATTCCGAGCGTCAATTTTTCAGTTCCCAGGCCTTAAGAACTACAATCGAGTAGTTATTTAATCACTGGCTAGAAAGGCGGCCCATGGCAGACCTCAGCGTCGCGCGCTTTGTGTCCAATTTTGGGCAGTTTCTCAAATTCGGCATCGTCGGCGGTTCGGGAACCCTAGTGAACTTGGTTGCCTCAGTCATCGCCAAAAAATGCGGCTGGGCGTTCTTCGAAGCGATGCCCAATGACCCGCTGGTCAACCTCTTCGGAACCCAATTTCACCTGCGCTGGTTCATGCTGTATTCCACTATCGCTTTCTTGGTCGCGAATACGTGGAACTACCAACTCAACCGCATGTGGACTTTCAAATCAGTGTCTAAGGTGTCCTGGACTCGCGGATTTTTCCCCTTCCTACTTACCGGACTCGGGGCATTCCTCGTTTCCATTGCTATCCAGCACTTTTTAATGAATCCCACCTCTCCGCTGCATCTGCCGGCCGATATTCTGGATGATTCCACCGGCCTGCGCACTATGTATTACTGGGCAAATGCGATTTCTATCATCGTGGCGATGCCTATCAACTTCGTTATTAACAAGTTGTGGACTTTCCGTTCCAAGCCTAAGCCCCCGCAGGTTGTCGACCACGCAGAGCCCGCCTAGCGCTGCTGCCTACGCGGTCGCGGCGCTCCATGGCCCGAGCCCCGCCGCCCTTCGCGCTCACCCGCGTGAGGCGGCGGGGATATTTTTGGCAGTCGGTGAGCGGCAAGGGAGGCGTCGGCAAGCAAAGCGCCCTTCCCGCTCACTGGAAGAAGCGGTGGAGGCAGAAATCTGGTTCCCGGTGGGCGCGAAGGGAAAGACTTAGCCCTTGACGCTCACCGGGAAGACAAAACGAGTAATCCCGCCCTCTGCGGTGAGCGCGAAGGGCGGGGTGAGGGCCGAGAGGTTAGTCTTCGAGCTCGGCATCCAGGCGAGCCTGGTCACGGCGGTGCTGACTGCGACGAATGAAGGGGGTGAGGATGAGTACGGTGATGGCACCGACGGCGGTGCCGATGAGGTAAGCGACGGGGTTGTGGCCTTCGGCGGGCGCGTAGGCATTATAGGCAATGCCGGCGAACATGGCGATGAGCGGGATGAAGTAGACGGCCATTGCGGTCCAATTTCGGCCCGCCGGTGGGGTGGCGACGCGTTGACGCATCCACGCGGTGCCGATCGTGTTGCCCAGGACGGACGGTACGAGCGCGAGGAAGCACAGCATGCTCATTCGGCCGGGGAGGACCCAGGCGAGGATTGCGGCGACGACGAGCTCGAGGAATGGGATGAGAGTGATGGCAATTGCGCTGGCTTTGTAGAGCGTGTCGCGTTCGAATTCATCGCGAGTGGCGCGTTCAATTTCAGTATGGGTGTAGTTGGCGATGGCGTTAATCATGTTGTTCGGCTCCAAAGATTTCTTCGACGGATTTACCTAGTTCGTGGCAAATGCCCAGCGCGAGGTGCACGGAAGGGGAGTAATTGCCCCGTTCGATATTGGCAATGGTCTGGCGGGAGACGCCGGCTTTTTCGGCGAGTTCGGCTTGTGATAATTCGAGCCAGCGGCGCCACTTGCGGACCATGTTGGGGTGGTCGGCCATCCGGACTCCTTTACTGTATGTCATATTTGCATGTCCAAGTGTAAAGAATAATTGTCAATGCGGCAAGGGTTGTACGCATAGGTGCCATGTCCAGTAGGGCTGAGTTGCTGAGTACGGAAGCTCAGGGTTGCGGCCTTTTAGCACGTCAAGAGTGGCTTTGATAAGCAGGATGGCTTCGCTGAGGTGGTAGTTGATGTCGTCGGCAGTAAAGCGTAAGACCGTATACCCGTGGGCGACGGCCGCGTTTTGTTTGGAGCGGTCAGCTTGAAAGGCCACGCTGTGTTTGTGGTATTCCCAGCCATCGACCTCCACCAGGAGCCTTCCAATCCTGAGATCAAAGCGGTACCCAGCAATGAGAGCATTGTGTTCTGGGAAAATTCCTACAGCGCGCAGCTTTCTGCTTAAAATGCGCTCCGGTGGGCTATCCGCTCCAATCGCAGCGTGCCGAATCGTCTCCTTTAGGGACCTCGGGACGCGCCGCATTCGCCGACGGTCCTTTTCTAGACGGCCGGGTCCGTGCTTTCCTCGGTAATGTTCTTCCAAAAGAGGCCTGCACGCACGCGAAATCCTACGCGCGGCCCACAGCGGTTGCACCACCGGAAGGCCGTTGACCTTGTGCCTGGCTTGAAGTCGCGAGTGTGAAACGCGAAAATTCTTGCCCTTCAAGGTGCGCGGTCCCTCCGCTTCCAGAGGAAAAGTCAGCTGCCGGCCGAGGTAAATCTCCTGCGCCGTCTTTCCCGTGAAATGGATGCGGCTGAGCCCGTGCGCCAGCGCTCGCGCCACCGCCCAGGGCGTCCATTCATCGGTATAAATCCCCCGATGCACGCGAAAGAGTTTCCCCTCGCGTACCTTGCGACGAATCGCATCCTTGCTCAAACCTTGCCCGCGTAGTTCCGCGGTAGTCCATTCCCCCATGGGGCTTAACCTAAGCGGTCGTGTTGGGTTGAAGCTATGCGCGTCGCGGCATCCTGTGGATAACCCGGGGCTCGGGGGCAATCTTCCGCTGCGTGGTCTGGACGGCTGTGGATAACTGCCCTTCGCGCTCACCGGCGGCCCCGGGCGGTCCCGATTTGTGGTCCCCGTGAGCGCGGCGGGAGGGCCGTGGGCAGAGCTCGCCCTTGGCGCTCACCAGGTGATGAAAAAGAGAGACCCCGCCTCGTGCCGGTGAGCGCGAAGGGCGAGCTCTGCCC
>ERZ1031127.15-NODE-15-length-76372-cov-11.389258_pt1 | contig 76372 bp, 75 predicted proteins | sample MGYA00518224_ERZ1031127 | MGnify/ENA primary metagenome ERZ1031127 (study PRJEB33718, sample SAMN03159757) | human skin metagenome | collected 2014-05-20 | study: EMG produced TPA metagenomics assembly of the PRJNA266117 data set (Human skin bacterial metagenome... | reverse complement strand
GTACTGCAACCGGGAGGTTGTGGGAGAGTAAGTCACCGCCGACACCAAACAACAACAAACAACAAAATACAGAAACAACAAAGAAGGAGACGGCCAAGCCACCGTCTCCTTCTCTTTTTACGTTTTGCGTAGCAGCCATCACGCGACGCAGCTTCGCCACACACGTCCAGTGGCTTTAGACCCCATGGAACTGCACACACCTGCCGGGGAAGTGGCAGGCAACGAACCCTAAACCTTTGCTTTTACCCCCGCTGGCGGGTGTGGTGCGACTCCGGGGATCCCTGCGGTTTTAGGGCACCCTATTCGAACACAAACACCCCCACTAAGGCCACATGTCCACTACCCGGGATACTATAAGGGCACTAGTTAGAAAACACATACGAACCCTGCTCTTCTTGTTGGAGTGCCCCATCCATGACTGCCACACTCGCCCCGCCCGAACCAGATACCACCCTCGACTACCCAAACACCCTCCTCATCGGCGACCACCCCGACGCTTACCACCTAGACGATGGTGATGTGCCAGAAGCGTTCTACACCACCAATGCACCCGGAAACCACATTGGTAAAGCCGGCACCTATACGCGTAAAACCTCCTGGTTCCTCTACCGCGCCATCCTCCCCCAACTAGACGACGACGTCGACCTGAGCCTCACCAGCCTCGCCAAAGACCTCGGCATCTCCTTCCACAAGCTCCTAGGCTTCCTCCGCGCCCACTTCCGCATGCGCCAACTACCCCTAGTCACCGAAGTACAAGGCCACCACTGGATACTCGACCTTAACAAGCTGCGCATCATCGACCGCGAACTCACCCGCCTAGACAACAACCCAGAGCATCTAGAAGCCATCGACGCCGCACTCGCAGACTTCCTCACCCCCACCACACCCAACCAAACAGTACCCACCGATGCTGATCTGCGCCGATTCATCCGCACCTTCATCGACACCCACCTGCGCCCCGAAGACAAAGAACAAGGGCCTGACCCCCGGAAAGTGGACACGTCGGGGGTTAGCTATGCTGCTCTAGTCAGTGTAGCTGAAGTCTCGGCTTCAAAGACGTCAGGAGCTGAAAGATTGCACCAGGAGTGCCGCCGGCGTGTGTTGTAGCGCATGCACCACCGGAAGACTTCCTGGCGGCAGGAGATCGGATTGTCAAAGACTTTCCTGTCACGCAAGATTTCCCGCTTGAGCGTGGCGTTAAACGATTCTGCTAGGGCGTTATCAGCACTCGTTCCTACCGCTCCCATAGACTGGCGCACACCCAACGACGAGCAATAGTTCCTAAAGGCTTGTGAGGTGTACACGCTGCCGTGATCAGAATGGAATACAGCCCCGTCAAGACTGCCGCGTACACCGTGTGCGTGGGCTAGGGCATCGATGACCAGTGAGACTCGCATGTGATCGGCTAGTGCATGGCCGACGAGTTTGCGCGCGTAGACGTCGATGACCGTGGCCAGGTACATGTTCTTGCCTCCCTTACACGGCAGGTACGTAATGTCGCCTACATAGACCTGGTTCGGCTTATCAGCGGTGAATTTGCGGCCTACTAAATCTGGCATGACGCGGTGGCCAGGCTTACGCTTGGTAGTGATGCATCGGCGGCGTTTGATAAAGCCTTTAAGTCCCATGGATTTCATGATTCGTGCGACTTTCTTGTGATTGATCGGAGGAAAGTCCGTATCGGCTTTAAGGCTTGCAGCGATGCGTTTAGCACCATAAAGCCCGTATTCATCATCGAAGATGGTCTTGATTCGTGCACCAATAAGAGCATCAGAACACATCTTTAACCTGCGCTTTTCACGGGTTTGCACCCATTTATAAAACGAGGAGCGATTGAGCTTTAACACGTGGCACATCCGCTTGACCGAGAATTCGGTTCGGTGGTCATAGACAAACTGGAAGCGGATCACCAGTGAGTCTCTTCGGCAAAATATTTCGCGGCCTTGCGCAGGATGTCGCGTTCTTCGCGCAGCTTCGAGACTTCCTTTTCTAGCTGGCGGATCCGTTCGAAATCATTCGCCGTTTGGGCTTTCTCATGCACAGCCTTAAAGCGGGCACGTTTGCCCGTGCCGTACTTTTTCATCCAAGAATGCAGCGAGGCACGGTTGATACCGAGCTCTGCTGATGCTGAGTTCAGTGAGAGCTCCTCATTGTTCTCATAGAGAGCCACGGCATCGCGTTTGAACTGTTCGGAGTACTTGGACATGGTGGTAGATTACCTTTCTTCCAGCCCGACTGGGCTGGATATCAGGTGTCCACCAAACAGGGGTCAGGTCCTTGCCCGGCGTGCGTGGGGTGTAGCGGTTGAGGAGGTTTTCTAAAAATCCCATGGCCCCAAGCCTAGAGTCCCATACCGACATGGAAGCCTAAACGCTATCGAACATAACGGCAGCACTGTTTTCTGTGTAGCGCCCCTGGGGCACTTAGTTACGTTTTCTGATTCTTTGCCGCTCTTTTCTTTTCCAAGACAGTCTAGAAGACACAAGGATACGTGGAGGGTCATAGGACTGCGGTTGTGGTGGGGTGTTTTGGTGGCAACCAAATCGCTTGCGATTTGGGCGGCAGCCCAACGAGCCGAAGGCGAGGCGGGAGCCTTTCGGTCTTAAGCTTCTGGTGGTGTTGGTTGGTGGATCCCCTGTGGGGATATAGATCTACAGGGATATAGTTATAAGCCACCTGGGAAAATAGATAAACGTGCAGGTAAAACCCTGTGGATAACTGGGTCGGTGAGGGTAAATATGCGCATCCTCTTTTTGAGTGAGGGTAAATATGCGCAGTGTCTGCGAAATGGTTCCCCGGCGGAGAGGTAATTGTTATGACAATGCCGTGATGGAAAACTTCTTTGGCCACTTGAAAGCCGAGATGTATCACGGTGAGAAGTTCGGGTCTGTCAAAGAATTTACCGCTGCGGTAGACGCGTACATCGACTGGTACAACGCGGAAAGACTCCAGCTGGGACTTGATGGTTGCACCCCGATGAAATACCGGGATAAGGCCCTTAAGACGTTAGCCGGGTAGGATTACCCCTAGTCCAACTCTCGGGGGCAAGTTCAGTTTCAGTTCGCGGTTTTCTCGACGCAGGCGCCTGAGTTCTTCTTCCATTGTTTCGCCGCCTGAAGCGTCAGAATTATCGTGTACTGAAGCGCTGTCACGGTACCAAGCCCGCAACGTGTGGTGGGATACTCCAAGCAGCTCACCGACCTCCGTGTAGGCGCGTTGCAGTGAGCAAGACTCCAGGCGGACCATTTCGATGATCTGATGGACCGCCTTCTCCTTGAACTCGACGGAATATTTTCTAGGCATAGTTCAATCCTTCGTTAGCTGAGGTAGGAACTAAACCCAGGACGCTTCATTCATCATGCCTTCCACGCTTTCCACGAGTAAACCGTATTCCGCGGAAAATAACGCGCAGCAGCCTTTGGTGTGTGGGGCGCGGTGATTTCCGGTGCGGCAGCGGTCGGACCGCTTGCCGATGGTGCACTGACGGAATGGGTGTCCTGGTATTCGCGATTATCGAGGGCCTGGCCTAGGCTGGTGGGAGCCCCAATCCTCATTCAGCTTCTTTGGCTGGACCTGATTCGAAAACGCGGCTATTTCACCGGTTCCGCTAGGGCTCGCGATCTCGGCCGTGGGCTTCGCGCTTTTTATCAGGTCGGAAGAGCACCGCGAGCGGGGTCACCGCTCGGCGCTGTTGTATCTTGAATTGTTTTTCTTATTCCACGTTCTCGTGGGGCAATATCACCGCTGGTGCGGTAGCAATCGGCGAGTTTGCCATCATCTTCGTGTTGCCGCTGTACCTGATTAATACTTTGGACCTCTGCACGACGTGGTCTGGCCTGGTGCTGGCAGCCATGGCAATCGGTGCATTCTTCTCCGTTGCATCAGCCCTCATGTCGCGGCACGGTACGGGGCGTCTGGCACCGTGCTCATTGGGCTCGGCTTGGAAGCCGTCGGCGTCCTTAGCTTCGTCCTGCTTATGGGGCCGGATACGAATGATTGGATCATCGCCGCGCCGCTGACCCTGTACGGCTTGGGCCTGGGGTTCGCCTCCACGCAGCCGACCGGCACGATGCTGCGGGATATTCCCGTCGATGACTCCAGGCAAGCCTCCGCAACGCAAACCACCGTGCGCCTGGGGCAGTGGTGTAGACCTTAAGCGAAGGCATGGCCAACGCCGCGCAGTGGTCGCTCGTAGCCGCTACCGCATTCTTCGCTCTGAGCCTTGTCGGTGCACTTAGGGTGCTCCGTGCTGCGGGGGGAGAGAGGGGGAGAGAAGGGTGTCCCCCGCAAACAATGCCGATCTCGGTGCCCGCGTTAATCGCGTCCCGAACTGATTTTCCACCCGCTTGCTGCTTTGCGTTGCTGCCAGAAGTGACGGTAGATACCGGGGACATCGGAAAGCTCAGAATGCGTGCCCAGCTGGCTGACTTGCCCGTGTTCATCCAAGACTACGATTTGATCAGCAGATTTGATTGTATCCAGCTTATGGGCGATGACAATAAAAGTAGATTGCTCCCGTAGCTCGTCCATCGCAGCAAGAATGTTTGCCTCATTTTCTGCATCGAGCGCGGAGGTAGCCTCATCAAAGAGTACAATCGGCGCTTGCTTGAGAAGCGCGCGAGCTACAGATACGCGCTGGCGTTCACCACCGGATAGAAGCCGCCCGCCTTCACCAACAGGAGTATGCCACCCTAGGCGGTTGGCAATAGAAGTCACGCCTGAAAGATCAGCTGCGCGGAAGACTTCCTCATCGGAGGCGTCGGGACGACCAACGCGGATATTAGCGATTAACGAGTCGTCGAAGAGGTAAACGTCCTGAAAGACCATGGACAGCCTGGACATTAACTGTTCGGTTCCAAGCTCGCGGATATCTACGCCGTCAACCATCACCGCCCCGGAATCTACATCCCAGAATCGCGAAATAAGGCGCGCAATTGTGGTCTTTCCGGAGCCAGAAGGCCCGACAATGGCGGTAACGGTGCCTGGTCGAGCATGGAAAGTGACATCTACCAATACTGGTTTATCGCCGTATCCAAACGTGACATTAAGCAGCTCTACATTTCCCGAACCATCGCCTAGGCGCGGAGTAGTGGGTTCTGGCAGGGAAGGAGCATCGGTGATGAGCTCAGTTTCTGCGAGCGCGATACGGCCGGCATCTAAACCGACGAAAGAAGAACCCAGCTGCTCAAGCGTGCGGGTAAACCTCAAGCTGATTCCGATGATCGCAATTGTTTCTAGTGGCGATAGGGCGCCTTCAACGGCAAGATCCGCGGAGACCATAATGAGAGCCACAATGAAGATCTGCACTACTATGCCGTTGAGTAGCAAAGCTAATGTGGATACCCATAGCTCGCGTATTCGTGCTTTATGGTCGATTTCTAGCGCTTGCTCTAGTGGCGCAAAAACTTGTGATTGTCCTGCCGCGCGCAGGGCTGGTTGACGGTTAGCAAATTCTACGATGCGCTGGGAGAGCTCTTTACTCGGCCCCAGTGCGCGGTTCGATGCTTTCTCACGAATCCATGCAGCCAACTGCATCACCACGAGCGCCAATGGTGCGATGATAAGAAGGACCAAGCCCAGCTTCGGGTTCCAGAAACACGCTCCTACTAGCAAGGTGACAAGTGCCGCGCTATCGCGGTATATCGTTCCTTGAATATGCGCAATGGTCTCGGCCGCCACCATAAAGCGATCTGAAACGAGGCGAGATAGGCCGCCGGTATTAGCCGGTACGAACCAGCCGAGCGGTAGCGTTGCTAATTTATCGCCCACAGTCGTGTGCGCGGCTCGGATGAAATCCAAGGCCGTGTGGTAAGAGGCCATGGTTGCGAAAAATCGTAGCGCAAAAGCTACGAGCGCAATTGCCAAAAGCGTCCACATCCATGGTGCGATCGTCGTATCCCCATCGAGTGCCTTTGTAAGTGGCACGAGCGTGAGAACGGCGAGGCCATCAAGCACGCCAACGATAAGCGATAGACAAGCATACCTTTTATTGAGCTTATGGCCTACAGGACTTTGCAGCTTTTTGACACTGCGAGTGAGTAGCGGATCACGAAGACGCGAACTAACAGGCGTAGTGGCATTAGACATGAGAATTATCCTTCATAGGCTTGAGGCAGATTATTTGGTCTGCTCCTTGGATGGACTCCGGCTTGTGGGCGATGACTAAGACGGTCTTGCCTCTGACGAGTGTGGCTAGAGCTGCTTGAATTTCTGCTTCGCAGTCAGGATCAGTTGCCGCAGTAGCTTCATCCAGGATCAAGATTGGGGCATTGGTAATGATTGCCCGGGCAATAGAAATGCGTTGCTGTTGTCCACCGGATAAAGAGGTGTCCTCACCAACAACGGTGTCGAGCCCAGCCGGTAAAGCGCGAATATCAGCAGCTATGTGCGCAGCCTCTGCGGCTTGCCAGATCTCTTCATCGCGGGCTTCTGGGCGTGCAAGGCGAATGTTTTCCCGAATACTCATACGCAGTAAGTGAGGATCTTGTAAGACGAAAGCCACAATGTGGTACAAACTGTCGAAAGTGAGATCACGGATATCCACGTTGTTGATAGTGATTGTGCCCGAATCTGGATCCTGGAAACGCGCCAGCATCGTTGCTGCTGTGGATTTGCCAGACCCGGAGGGGCCAATCAATGCCGTGACAGTGCCTGCATTTAGTTGCGCAGAAAAGTCTTGGAGGACTGGTGTGTCTGGGGCGTAGCTAAAGCTGACCTTATGGAACTCCACCTCCATGTCTTGACTACTGGCATCGAGGCTCTTTTGGCCTTCTTTCACATGGGAAATTGTCATGACTTCATCAAGGCGCAACGCCGCATTGCCAGCGAGCTGGTAAGACCACATCATTTGGCCGACGGTTTGAATCGTGCCCGGGAGCACCAGCGCAATTAACGTTGTTGCGATGACTTCAGCGACCGTGACATAGCCACCAGCTATCAGCAGGGAACCGACTCCTAGATTGATAAGGATGAGGACAGGAACCGCCACCACAGACTCTGAGATTGCGGAAACACGCAGAAGCGGACGTACCCACTCGTAATAGAATTCCGCGAATTTTTGGGCAGCTTCGCGATATCGAGCGTGGGCTTTGCCAACGGTGCCGAAAGCCTTGACGACGGAAATACCTTCGGAGAACTCCACCGCAGTCGCAGAGACCTCACCCAGATAATTATCCATTTCCGCAGTTTTTGTGCCCATATCTTTCATTGAATATGCTTGGATTGCTAGGAAAATGGGCACAGTGGCAATAGAAAGTAGACCAAGGCGCCAATCCAAGATAAAGGCATAAACCAGAAGCGCGAGGGGCGTAAAGATCGCGGCGACCTTCTCTACAGGAGCATGGGCTGTCAGGGTGTGCAGAGTTAACGTATCGTCCTCGACGGCTTTGCGGACTTTGCCGGAATTAGTCTGGCTAAACCACGAGAGTGGTGCTTTCGCAATAGCGGTAATAATTCGGCGCCGGTTAATCCCCACCAGCTTTGCATCAGCGAAGTGGGTGATTACAAGGGCAAGGAAATAGAAGAATAGCTGGCCCAAAAATGCAGCAAGTAGCCATTTCACAATGGACGCGACGTCATCAGTATTGCCGTCGATTAGAGCATTTCCCAGTGCCACCAACGCGACGTAGGGTGCTACGGCGAGTACCGAGGATATAAGCGCGAGAAACTGTGCGAAGTAGATGGTTGTTTGCACTGGGGCCAGTAGTTTTTTTAGAGCGACCTGGCCGGCTTTTAGTTTTGCGCGAGCCTCTTCTTCCGGTGACGCACCGTGTGATTCTGGTGCGTGGGTTCCGCTTGATTCTGTGGAACTTTGTTTTAGTTCAGACATTTCTTTCTCAATTCTTGTTGATGTCAGTCATATCGATGATTCTGGTGACTGATTCTTGGATGAATTCGTGGTCATGGGTGATGACGATGACCACTGCTCCGCTTGCTGCAAGAGATCGAAGTAGCGCAGAGATGGATTGCAGTTGGCGCCAGCCCACGCCAGAGGTAGGTTCATCGAAGATGTAGATCGCTGCTTGCTCGGCTTGGGCTGAAGCTATGGCTAAGCGTTGCCGTTGCCCACCGGACAGAGACTGCGGATGCCGTTGGGCCATTCCTGCCAGATCGAGGCGATGGAGAATCTCATTGACATCGATGTGGTCCCGCTTCTTCTTTGCCAGTCCGAGCGTGACTTCTTCTTCGGTGGTGGCTGCGAATAATTGGCGGCCAACATCTTGCATCACCATGTACGCGGCACGTCTGCGGGCAGCCGCTCCTACTCGTTTGCTGTTCAAACGGAGACTACCGCCGCGTTTGGGAGAAGCAAGACCACAAATGATCCTGGCGAGGGTGGTTTTTCCAGCGCCGTTGGGCCCGATTAAGGCGGTGACTTCGCCGCTGGGGAAAAATGCGTGGTCAATGTTTAACACCTCATGTGCGCCATAAGAAAAACAGATGTTGCTTAGCTCGAGTCCGCTCCGCTGGGGATCGGCGTTTTCGAGCGTGGGTGGTACCGGCACGCTCGCGGGCAGGGGAACATGGTGTAAGCTGCGTAGCCCCAATTGTTTGCGTTCGGGTTCGTCTAAGGCATAAAACTCCTGAGCGCGGAAACTCCGCGTTATTTTTCCCTGAGTCAAGTAAATAACTTGGTCAGCGATATCTTTTAAGAAAAAGAGACGGTGATCAGCGATAATGATCGTTGTGCCTAATTCCTTCAAGCGGTGTAGCACGCGTGCAAGAATATCGATGCTTTCCATGGAGAGATTGGACGTGGGTTCATCGAGAAGCACGAGACTGCCCGGGGACACAAGCGCGCATGTGCATGCCACGGTTTGTAACTGCCCACCGGATAATTCTTTGAATCGCCGGCCCCGAAGATCGTTAATGCCTAGTAGCTCGACCGCTGATTGAATCCTCGACTCAATTTCTTTGGGATCTACACCAAGGTTTTCTAGCCCGAAGGCCAATTCTGCATTGACGCTTTCAGTGAAAAATTGTGTCCTTGGATTCTGGAATACTGAGGCGCTGAACTCGATGGCTCGGGACAGCGGTTCTTCCGCAGGGGTAAAAGCCTGGTCATCCTTTATAATAGTGATGGTGCCTAGTAGCTCTCCTGGATTGAAATGGGGGATGAGTCCGTTGATCAACTTGAGTACCGTGGACTTTCCCGATCCGGAATCACCGGTAATCAGTAGACACTGTCCTGGAGAGACAGAAAAAGACACATCAGATACACTTTGAATGCCTGGCCGAGCTCCCAATGGATATGTAAAAGAAACGTTGTGGGCGTCTACACTGGTTGCGATACTGCGTTCGTTCATAAGTGGACCTCCGTGGGAAGCCAGACAGAGGCAACAACGAGGCCCAACCCAGCTAGTGCAGTTGCATCGACAAGCTTGAAGGAAAGATCGGCGGTGGTGGTTGGGCGTGCGGGTCCTCCCAATCCCCGGACAAGAGCAGAGGCAGCGAGCTCATCACCAGCGCGGACGACGGCACCTAATAAGGGGATGATCAACATCGCGGACGATTGTGTGGGCTGTGTGATCCAGCTTTTTACTCCAGGCTGGAGACCCCGAAGGACCATGGCATCGCGGATGGCTTTGGCTTCTGCCACGATGATTGGCAAAACGCGCAGGAATACCGCCGGTGGAATGGTGACCCAGCCTGGTAAACGCAGGTCCCGCAGTGCTGAGGTCAACGTGGATGGTGTGAGAGTGAGCAAGCCGAATGCGCCGATGGACATGCTGATGACAAAACGGCTTAGCCACGAAAAAATTGCCGCTGAAAAAGCGAAAAATGTGGAGCCAGGAAGCTGTAATAGGCCCCAATACCCTAGATAGGATAATGCAAAAGCGAACAGACATATAAGACCATAGTGTGGCTTTACTGTAGCTAGTGCGATGGAGCTGAAGGCGATAGAAATCAGCAGTGTCGGTAGGTGGCCGTGGCTGAGAGCTACCGCATTGATTACTAGAACAGAAAGCAGCACGGTCCGTGGATCGATCGAAGATCGACGAAGCACCCCCTGTTTTTGCAGGCTCACAGGAGACCAGCGCTTTCAAAGTGTTTGCGGCTGACGCGAACTCCGACCTTTCCTCCGATAAAGCCGATGATGAGCGCACAAATGGTCAGTACTCCAATGGTCCATGGCTGGAAGATATCCGACATAGCATCGGCATATTCTTGACCCATTTGGTCTGCGATATCGACGTAGTATGAGTCCGTATCCAGAATTAGCGGGATAAAAGGAAAAGAAATCCAGACACAGAAGACGCCGTAGGCAATAGGGAAGGACTTGGCAATACTGAGGTGGCTTTTTGTAATAATCAAATCCGCGATAAACCCAAGAATTATGCTTCCTAGCAAGGTCCAGAAGTAGTGTCCGGTGAGCATGAATGCTGATCCGTTAATACCACCGACGAGGGTGAAAGCACCCATTTTGGGCGTGCGGACGGCATAAAGCGCTAGCACGATTCCGTTTGCGATTGCCGCGATAAACCATCCAATAAACATGAATTGTGGTCCTGCGAATCCAATCATTCCGCTTACAAAGGTGATTACAAAGTAAAGTGCAGCAAAGATACCAGCGTTGATGAGATCTCTGGTGTTTAAACGTGCCGTCGCCCCACTGGATGAGCTTGTACTCCGTGCGGGCGTAGAGGACTGTTGGGTCATAGTAAACCTCGATTCATGAACAGCTGGAAAGGCAAGGCTTACCTAATACAGATAGTGCTGTATATAAACTATTTCTAGTTTTGATCTGAAGATTCACCCTTAATGGGGGCCTGACCCCCGACGTGTCCACTTTCCGGGGGTCAGGCCCTTGGCCGGAGGCCACGGTCGCTAGACTTAAATAGGTAATTTCCCATTTTACAAGGAGAACTTGTCTCATGACTGATGCTGCGGCTCGCGCCGTTGACTTGTTTAAGCAATACGGAAGCGATGACACAGCCGTCGTCGCTCTTGATCATGTATCCATTGAATTCGGTAAGAACGAATTCACTGCGATCATGGGCCCATCCGGCTCCGGTAAGTCGACGCTGATGCACACCATGGCGGGTCTCGATTCAGCGACCTCCGGATCAGCATTTATCGGTGATACTGATATGTCTGCGCTCAATGACAAAGACATTACGGCGCTGCGCCGTGACCGGCTGGGCTTTATTTTCCAGTCCTTTAACCTTGTGCCCACGCTGACTTCAGCGGAAAACATTACGCTGCCTACGGATATTGCGGGTAAGGACGTCGATAAGCAGTGGTTTGAAGAGGTCACTAGCCGCCTTGGCCTAGCAGAGCGCCTGGAACACCGCCCAGCTGAATTGTCTGGCGGACAGCAGCAGCGCGTGGCCTGTGCCCGTGCATTGGTTTCTCGGCCGGAAATCATCTTTGGCGATGAGCCAACGGGCAACCTGGATTCGAATTCTTCGGCCGAGGTGCTCGACATTTTGCGAACCGCGGTGGATAAGGACAACCAAACAGTGGTCATCGTGACGCACGATGCCAAGGCCGCCTCGTATGCGGACCGGGTGGTTTTCCTTGCTGACGGCAAGCTTGTGAATGAGTTGCAAAATCCGACGATGGAGGCCATTCACCAGGTAATGGCGGAGATTGAGGGCTAAATGGCACGCGGAAACGCAATGCGCAGAGTATCTCTGCGTAATATTGTGGCGCATAAGTTGCGCCTTGGGCTGACGATTCTTGCGGTGGTTTTGGGCACTGCGTTTATTGCCGGCTCGTTTATGTTTACCAATTCGCTGAAGTCTACGTTTGACTCCGCCGTGGATAATCAGTTCCGCGGCGTGGATGCAGTGGTGAGCCAAAAGGACGACAACGGTGCGAAACTGGATGACAAGTTGCGCCAAAAGTTGGCCGACGATAAGGATGTCAAGAACATCAATATCGCGGATTCGGAGACCGTTGTCGCGGCCGATGAGAACTCGGAGGCCTATCAAACCCAGGGCGGCACGGCCAGCGTTGTCCCGTTCTACCCAGAAGACAAGGTCGTTGGTGGCGCCGATGAGCTGAAGGAGGGCGAGGAGCCTAGCGGTAAGAACGAGGTCCTCGTCAACTCTTCCGCGGCCGAAAAATACGACATTTCCGTCGGCCAGAAGCTGACTGTCGTTCACCCTGATGAGCAGGATATGGTGACGGTTTCTGGCATCTCGGAGCCCGCGGTCGACCAGGGCGAGAGCATCGTGCTGAGCATGGCTGAAAAGGATTACCTGGAGCGCTACGGTGAGCCGAGCCAGCTTAAGGTTTCTGCAGCCGATGGAGTGGATGCGAATGCCTTGGTGGACCACCTGAATGAGAAGTATGAAGTCGAAGCGGAGTCGGGTGAGCGCCTGGCTGAGGAGACCTCGGAGATGATGTCTTCTGCTTTGAAGTTCATCAATTACTTCCTCATCGCGTTCGGCCTAATTGCGCTGCTGGTGGGCACCTTCATCATTGCAAATACTTTCTCGATGATTGTCGCACAGCGCACCAAGGAGTTTGCTCTCTTGCGTGCGCTGGGTGCTTCCCGTCGCCAGATCACAAACTCGGTGGTGGTGGAGTCCGCCATTGTTGGTGTTCTGGGGTCCATAGTTGGCGTGGTTGCTGGTATGGGGTTGGTCGCAATCATTAAGGCAGTCATGAGCGCGCAGGGAATGCCTCTCGATGGCGGCTTGGGCCTGAGCGTTTCGGCAATCGTAGTTCCAATCATTTTGGGCACTATCGTGACGGTTGTATCTGCGTGGGCGCCGGCACGGCGCGCGGGCCGCGTGCAGCCGGTTGAGGCAATGCGCACTACCGAATCTGCTTCTGGAACTTCCCTGAAGGTACGCACGATTTTCGGTGCCATTGTCTTGTTGGTGGGTATTGTTGCGGCGTTGGCAGGCGTGCTTTCCGACGGCGAGACGAACGTCCGCGCCATCCTCGTCGGCGTCGGCGCATTCGGTGTCATCGTGGGATTCTTCTTAGTCGGCCCGGCCCTGTCGCTGCCTCTGGTTCCCACGGTGGGCAAGGCAATCGGTGCACCGTTTGGCGCTATTGGTTCACTGGCGGCGACTAACTCGCGACGCAATCCGCGCCGCACCGCCGCCACTGCCTTCGCGCTAACTTTGGGCGTGGCCCTAGTGACCGCTATTGGCATGCTGGGCGCAACTATGAAGTCCTCCGTGGCCGATACCGTCGAGCAAAACATCACCTCTGATTACCTGCTTTCCGGTCCTAGCTCCGGTGAGTTCCCGACGCCGAAGGACACGGGTAAACGCGCGGCGGAGGCCGAGGGCGTCGATAAGGTGATTACCGTTGGTATGGCTCCGGTGGCCGTCGATGGTCAGGCATCGATGGATTATGGTCCACAATTCCAGCAAACGATGACTGCGGATGGAGATCCGTCGTCGATGATTGCGCTCGACATGGTCGAGGGCGATGCCAACTTGGAGAAGGGCTTCATTGCTACCGAAGACTTTGCCAAGGAACACGGCTGGAAGGTAGGAGAGACCTACAAAGTTACTTCTGCGGAAAAGGACAAGAAGGCCGAGGCCAAGCTGGTCGGTACCTTTAAGCCCACCGATGTGGTCCAGAATATGGTGCTTTCGCAGGATGTGGCGGAAAAGGTCGCACCAAAGAATTCCTTTACCGTCCAAATGGTGGGCGTCTTGGGCCAGGAAGGCTATGACAAGGAAGAACTGCGCCATAATCTAGAGGACTCGGTCAAGGATTTGGTCGTGGTTCAGGTTAATTCTGGTGAGGAGTATGCGGGCCAAGCCGCCGGATTCATCGACCAGATGCTTTCCATCTTGTATGGTCTGCTTGCCCTTGCAGTGATTATTGCTGTGCTGGGCATTGTCAATACCCTGACCCTGGGGGTCATTGAGCGCCGCCAGGAGATCGGCATGTTGCGTGCGGTGGGTACGCAGCGCCGCCAGATCCGCACGATGATCACGCTGGAGTCGGTGCAGATTGCGCTCTTTGGCGCGGTGATGGGCATCCTTATCGGCCTTGGCTTGGGCTGGTCCTTTATCAAGATTCTCGGTGATGAGGGATTGGATTCCGCGCAGATTCCGTGGGCGATGGTGCTCATTATGCTCGTAGGCTCGGCCATCGTCGGCATTATCGCGGCCGTCTGGCCGTCGAACCGTGCGGCAAAGACGCCGCCATTGGAAGCGATCGCGGACTAGCCTAAAACGCCCAAGGTCTCCCTTCTTGGTACGAAGAAGGGAGACCTTGCTGTATTTACGCGGCCATCCAAGCCCTGAACGCCGATACCGCATCCTTGGTTTTCACATCCGGCAGGTAGGCATGCATGGTGGCCAACGCGATGGAAGGCAGTTTCAGCTCGTCGTGATAGCAGAGGAACCACGGCTGCTCCTTTGGCTGGAACTTGCGCTTGCTGGCCGCTAGGGTGCGGAATCCATAGAGTGGTTCGACTTCCTCACCAAGGCGGTCGAGGGCGACGTCGAGCCAGCTAGGTTCGTCTGGTTGTCCGGCCAACGGGGCGCCGGAAAGGGAGATCCAGCCGAGGCCTTCGGAGTGCGCGATGAGCATCGCTTCTGAGATGAGGAGTTCAATAACTCCTTTGAATCCGTGCTCATTGCGGCGCATGACGTCGAGAATGTAGCCGGCAATGGCACCATTTTCGTATACCGGCATCCAACTGGTGACACCGTGTAATGTGCCATCGGCAGACTCAGCCAGCAAGAGCCGGGTGCCGTCCACCATCATTTCTTCAATGCCGCCGAGGGTAAAGCTCATTTCGGGGAGGGCTTTGTCAGAGACCCAGTCCTCGCTCAGCGCGGTGATGCGGGCGATGGAGGCGATATCCAGCTCCTTCCAGGTGGTCCACCGTGTCGTGATGCCTTCCTTTTCTGCTTTGTTTCGTGCGGTGCGCACGTTTTGGAATTTCTTTCCCTTGAACTCTACGGATTCGCAGTTGAGTACGGCTTCTTCTGCGACTTGGAGGCGCTTTAGCTGCGGGTGCGTGTCAGCAAATTGTGCATTGACGGAATACCACGCGACGGCCCAGCCCTGCTCGGCGGCGAATTGTTCGAATTCGGAGCTGATATCGTGGCCGACGGGGGCGCCCAGCGTGAGGGCAATGCCATTGGAAACCCGATAAGCCACGTAGGAATCACCGTGGAAGAAATACCGGTTGGATTTCCACAGGGTCATAAAAGAAAGGTGATCGCCGGTACCAGACTCGAGTAAGCGACGAGCCGAGTCGCGGTCAGATTCTTGTGCAGGGTCTACGGGCCGAGAAAAGCCAAGGTAGAGCCGGACAGCCACGACGATCCAGAAGGCATTTCCCACCCATTCGTAGACGAACCAAGAAATCATCGTGGCCGGCGCGACGTGGTGGGGGAGGATGAGTGCGACTACGGCCGGGACGAAACGCAGTGGGGTTTCTGCAAGGATCGCCGCGAGGTTCGCCGGGGGTACGGTGTTGTGCAACGAGGCGGTGAGGATCCACAGGCCCGCGCCGATGGCGGCGGCAAGTATGGCGAGGGTGACCGTCCGAGTGAAGAATGCGCGGTTTTCGTGGGTGTGAAACAGTGAGCGGTTAATTAGCAGCATGAACAGTGTCAGTAGCCAGGGCAAGAGGACGAGCACGAGGTTGGGCAGGAGATAGCTCAGGCGGGCGTCATCCCAAAGCTGGTAGGTCAACAGGGTGATGGCAAGTACCTGGGTAATGACCGCCATCCACCACGCGAGCACGCGGCCGCGGGTAAGACCAAAGCACACCACTAGCTGGATGATGAACGGCATGATATTGGCTACCACGGCGCCGATGCCTTGGGCGCGGGCGAGATCGACTGCCGCGGTGCAACTGGCAGAAGTGACCGAATCCGCGCAGGACTGGGTGGCCTCCAAAGCGGATAGATGTGGGGTCCAAAGGAGCTGCGTAATCTGCGAAAAGGGGCCCTCTGCCATGGGGTCGAGTGCCACAAAGGCGGGCCCGATGGCTACACAGGCGACGCCAACGGCGAGGAGCACTCGGCGCTCCCTGATGGAAGGCGGTGCGGGTTCGGGCTTAAAGAGAAGTTGGCCCGCCGTAATGGAAAGTGCGGCGGCAACGATGCCGAGGACATCGGACATGGTGCCGGAATAGAGCACAAAGGTAGCGGTAAGCACGATAAGCGAGATGCGTAGCCGGCGGCGCCACAGGCGGGGTAGTAGGGCGGAAGCAAAGCCGGCGGCACCGGCGATGAAACCGATCGGGGTGAGGAAGGTATCGCTAAGGAGATCATTGCCCCACCGGTTCAGGCCTACGGTCTCGATTCCGCGGGCAAGGACGATGGATAGAGGCACAGTAATGAGCTGGGAGACAACTCCTACCGCCAATGTACGCAAGGACCCCAAGCGCCATTCTGCGGGTACGAGCCATAGCACGATGAGCGCTGACAAGATAATGGCGCCGCCGGGGTGCGCGGTAGTCAGCGCCAGCCAGTGGGAGGTGGGGAAGTCCACTAGGTGGAGCGCCCACATGATGACTAAGATGGACAGGGAAACAGGAAACCTGGTCAGGATGGTTTTAAGAACGGACATCGTTGGCTCCAATTCCGTCGAAGGGATCCTTAATCGCTGTCATGCCACCGCGACGGGCGGCCCAAGCGAAAGATTCGCGCAGAGCTGGGCGCCACACCTGAAAGGAGTGGCCGCCGGGGCGGGTGCCGAAGTATGTTTTCATGCCAGCGTTGCGGGCGGCGTCGGAAAGCGAGCGCAGGGCGTTGACGGAAGCTGTGTCCTTATCGCCAGCGATGAAGATGGCCTGGGCGGAGTAGCGCTTGTGGGCGAGCAAGTGGGAGGGATCCTGGTCATTGAAGGCGGACTCGTCGCCAGCGAAGAATTTCTTCACTGTTGCCGCGTGGTTGCCAATGGTGGGCTCGGCTTCGCCGGAAATGTCGATGATGGAACCATAGGCTTCAGGGCGGTTGGTAGCGATCTGCAGGGAGCAGGTGCCGCCGTAGCTTAATCCGCCCACGGTCCAAGTGCGCTGATCCGGGTTGACTTTGAATTTTTGCTTAATGGCTTGTGGTACGTCCTGGCTGAGGTAGGTCATTACCCTGGCCTGGGAGCTATCGGCGCAAATGGGATTGGCGGTTTCAGAGCCGGTGGCGTCTACGGCAACGACGATGGGGCTGCGGCCTCCATTCGCCGCCTGGAATTGGTCCGCGGTTTCGGCAGCCTCTCCTGAACCGAACCACTGCTCCGGGCCGCCCGGGTTGCCGTGCAGGAGGACGATGACGGGCAGGGTGTGGTCCGTCCAGTATGCAGGCGGGATATATGCCGTAGCTTGGCGGGCGGAGAAATGGGAGGTGGTGCCGGGAAGATCGACATGGACGATGGCTGCACCGGAATTGGTGTGGGAAAACTCTTCGTAGTTCATTTCCTTTGCCACAGGGCGCGGGTCAAGGGACGCAATATCTGGATAGGTTTGGTACTCCATGTTGACGATGCCGACCATAGCCAAAAGGGAAAAGATTCCGGCGGTGACCGTGACAATCTTGGGTTTGCGCACCACTGCCGCTGCGGGGATGAAAGCTGCGAGGAAGATGTACCACGGCACTTGCCAGTGCCGGAGAAAGTACCAAGCGATGACGCACAGCAGGGCCGCGATGACCAGCGGCCATACCTTGCGTTGGAGGAGAATGATAATGCCCGCAATCGCGAGGATGGCGTAGAAGATCACTCCATTGATGGGATCCGCCAAAGGCAGATTCAAAAGGAAACTCACGCGGAAAATATTAAGCTTGAGCAAGCCAAAAGTAACTGCCAGTTAGCTGGGAGTTTACCCTTAAAACCCGTGATAAATGCGTGCCGCCCAGATGGTGCCGCGCCAGGCTAAAACGATGCCGAGGCCGATGGTCCAGAAGAGATATTTGCTAAGCCGCCACCACTGCTTGCGTTTGATCATTTCTCCCAGTTCCTTCGCCAATGTGGACCAGGTGGACAGGCCGCCGGCTAGGCCGAGGGCGAGGAAGGGGTGGATAAGGGGGGCATCGGCAAGCTGGGCGAAACCATAGGCCAGGCCAAGGGCTAGGGAACCCAAAATATTCGCCACGAAGGTGCAGTAGGGGGCGGGGACAAGCCGGGTAAAGCCATAGCGCAGGCTACCGCCGATGAAGCCGCCGAGAAGGACGCACAGAAGATTCATCGCAGCTTGTCACCTGCCAGGTAGCCGCCCACGCAGCCGCCAATGGTGGCTAGGGTATAGGCTAAAGCGATGGTCCAATGGGCCTCGGAAGTCAGGAAAGCGAAGGTGGCAAAGCTAGTGAAACCGCCGAGCACGCCGGTGCCCCAAAAAGGGCCGGGGCGGAAGTAGCCCATGATCGCGCTGCCGAGAATATTAATGATGAGCAGCGGGATCATGCCGCCGCCGAGCGCTACGGAAAGCAAGTATCTGGCAGCCGCACCGAGCGCAGCGCCAGCACCCACGACGAGGAATTGAGGCATGCGGCCTATGTTACTTCCAGTTCATCCCTTGGGACTCTACGAACGCGCGCACCTCATCCACTGGCTTGTTGAGCTTGGGGTCGAAGGCTAGGTAGGCCTTGGTTTCGCGGGCCACAAGGCCGGAGAGGAGGAGCAAGCCAATGAGGTTCGGGATGGCGATGAGACCGTTAGCCAGATCGGAGAAGGTCCAAGCGAGCTCGAGTTCCGAGACGGAGCCGACAAAAAGGAGACAGGCAAAGAACATGCGGTAGGGGATGGAAGCTTTGCGCCCGCACAGGGATTCCAGGGAACGCTCGCCGTAATACGCCCAAGCCATGATGGTGGAAAAGGCAAAGAAAATAATGGAGAGTGAAACGATGGTGCCGCCCCAATCTCCCGGCAGTACGCGGGAGAAGGCCTCGGCCGTCATGATTCCGGCCTCGTCGCGTCCCATATCCCAGGTGCCGCCTACAACAATGACCAAGCCGGTGATGGTGACCACGATGATGGTATCGATGAAGGTCTGGGTCATCGATACCAACCCCTGGCGCGCTGGGTGCGGGGTTTTGGCGGCCGCGGCGGCGATGGCGGCGGAGCCCATGCCGGACTCATTGGAGAAAATGCCGCGGGCAACACCGTATTGAATGGCCATCATGATGGTGGAGCCCACGAACCCGCCACCTGCGGCGGTGCCGGTGAAGGCATCGCTGAAGATCATGGCGAAGGCTGCGGGGATCTCCGCGGCGTGCGAGAAGATCACATAGAGCCCGCCCAGGACGTAGACGATGATCATCAACGGGACGAAGGCGGCGGTAATGCGCCCAATGGCCTGGATTCCACCAAGGAGCACGGAGCCCACCAGGACGAAGAGGATCGCGCCGGTGGCCGCCGGGGCGATGCCGAACGTCGATTCCATATTGGTGGCCACAGCATTGGCTTGGGCGAGGTTGCCGATGCCAAAGGACGCGCAAATTGCAAAGATGGCAAAGAATACGGCTAGTACCGATCCGAGTGGTCCGGGGATGCCACGCTTCAGGTACTGCTGCGGCCCACCGGACATCTCGCCCTTGGAATCCGTGGTGCGAAAACGCACGCCCAGGTAGGCCTCGGTGTACTTGGAAGCCATGCCTACGAGGCCAGTAATCCAGATCCATACCAGTGCGCCAGGGCCGCCGATGGACAGCGCCGTGGCCACACCTACGATATTTCCCACGCCTACGGTCGCGGCAAGGGCGGTGGTCAGCGCCTGATAATTGGAAATATCACCCTCGGTGGACTCATCGTCAGAGTCTGTGGCAAAGATGTGACGCATCGCGCGGCCCAGCGCTCGGAATTGGAGTCCTCCCAAACGAATGGTCAGCCACAGGCCGGTTCCCAGCAGGAGGGGAATGAGGATGAACGGTCCCCACACCACAGTGCTGATGGCGGAGAGGATGGAATTAAGCGAGTCCATTCTGTAAATCTAGCGAACTATAGAAATAGAGTAAATTTGCCTATACCCCCAGCTGGGGGAATATCCGCCCTGCGCAAACGCGGAAGAGCAGGCAAGCTGGATATATACGTCGTCCCCACTTCTAAGGAGCACGCCATGGCCCACGAGCGCGCCGGCACACTGGCACAACCCACGGATCTTATTGATATTGCAGAATTGGTCACCGCCTATTACACCCGTACCCCGGATGCGGATAACCCGGATCAGCAGGTGTCCTTCGGAACCTCTGGCCACCGCGGCTCCGCGCTCGATTGCGCTTTTAATGAGGCTCATATCCTAGCGATTACCCAGGCCATTGTGGATTACCGTGCGGAACAAGGCGTTGCTGGGGCGATTTTCATCGGCCGCGATACCCACGCGCTGTCCGAGCCTGCCATGGTCTCCGCCCTTGAGGTGCTGCTGGCCAATGGTCTGGAGGTTCGCGTCGACGAGCGCGGCCGCTACACGCCGACGCCAGCGGTCTCCCATGCAATCCTGACCAATCCGGGCACCGATGGCATCGTGATTACCCCGTCCCATAATCCTCCCCGCGATGGCGGCTTCAAGTACAACCCGCCTACCGGTGGCCCGGCCGACGCTCAGGCCACGGATTGGATTGCTGACCGCGCGAACGAGTACTTGCGTGCTGGGCTGGAGCGCGTCAAGCGAACGTCTGTCGCGGGCGTGCTGGACGAGCGCTGCATCAAGCATGACTACGTACACAACTACGTGGCTGACCTTAAGAATGTGGTGGATATGCAGGCTATTAAAGATTCCGGCCTGCGCATCGGCGCAGATCCCATGGGTGGTGCCTCCGTGGATTATTGGCAGGCCATTGCGGACCATTACGAGCTCAATATGACGGTTGTGAATCCGGAGGTGGATTCCACGTTCCGCTTTATGACCTTGGATACGGATGGCAAGATCCGCATGGATTGTTCTTCGCCGGATGCTATGGCCTCGCTTATCGACGCCCGCTCTAAGTTCGACCTTGCCACCGGCAACGACGCCGATGCGGACCGCCATGGCATTGTCACTCCCGATGCCGGCCTGATGAACCCTAATCACTACCTTGCCGTGGCTATCGAGTACCTCTTTAGTCATCGCCCGCAGTGGGGAAATGCCGGTGTGGGCAAGACTTTGGTGTCCTCTTCCATGATTGACTGCGTGGTGGAAAGCTTGGGTCGCGAATTGGTGGAAGTTCCCGTCGGCTTCAAGTGGTTTGTGCCGGGATTGGTCGAAGGCACCATTGGCTTCGGCGGTGAAGAATCCGCCGGTGCGTCTTTCCTGCGCTTCGATGGCTCCGTGTGGTCCACCGATAAGGACGGCATCATTATGGACCTGCTCGCCGCGGAGATTACCGCCGTCACCGGCAAGACTCCGTCCCAGCGCTACGCAGAACTGGCGGAGAAATTTGGCGCCCCAGCCTATGCTCGCACCGACGCCCCCGCTAACCGCGAGCAGAAGGCCATTCTTAAGAAGCTGTCTCCTGAAAAAGTTTCCGCCACGGAACTGGCGGGCGAGGAAATCGTAGCCAAGCTGACGGAGGCGCCCGGCAACGGTGCGGCTATTGGCGGCCTGAAGGTAGCGACGGAAAATGCCTGGTTCGCCGCTCGTCCTTCCGGCACTGAAGATAAGTACAAAATCTATGCCGAATCTTTCTTGGGTGAGGAACATCTCAAGCAGGTGCAAGCAGAAGCACAGGCAGTTGTTTCCCATGTATTAGGGGTTTAACGCTACACTCAACCTCGTGAGTAGCAAGATTAGTGGGAAGCTGGTGCTAGATAGCATCAGCTTCATCGCCCGCTTTGGCATGGCCTGGGTGTGGATTGAAGCCGGCGTGCATAAGCTCGGCAAAACTCTAGATATGACCCAGGCCATCAAAGGCTATGACATTTTTACGCCTGATTGGGCTCTTTATCTGGCAACGGTCATTGGTCCATTGGAAGTTATCGGTGGCGTGCTCTTGCTACTCGGGCTGTTTTTGCGGAGGTCCTCCATCGTGGCAACCATCGTGTTGCTGCTGTTTATGGTGGGCATCGCACAAGCTTGGGCCCGTGGACTGGATATTGACTGCGGCTGCTTTGGCTATGACGTCCAAAATCCTGACCGCGGAATGGACTATGCGAAGACGCTGTTGCGCGATGCCGCATTTTTATTCTTCACTGTATGGACTATCAAACGCCCTTTCACCAAGTTTGCCCTTCACCCCTAATAGGTGGGCAAGGTAGGCTGTATTGGTCCGAGAATTTTCAAAGGCAAGGTTCAAATGAGCAAAGTAACTGACCCGAACGCCAAGGGTGGCAACGGATTTATTTGGGGAGTCGGTGTACTTCTCGTCATCATTGCCGTTGTTATTGGCTATATCGTGTGGAATGGTAAGCAGTCGTCCACGGATTCCGTCGATGCCCTTGAAGCCAAGGACGTGAATATGTCCATGGAGTACAACGACGGTGCTATCACCCTCAAGTCTGAGAGCGCTAAGAAGGGCACTCCTGAGGTGGATCTCTATGAAGACTTCGCCTGCCCACACTGTGCTGAACTGGCTGAGGCAACCGACGGTGACATGCAGAAGGCCATCGAAGACGGCAAGCTGATCGTCCACGTGCGTACCCTCAACTTCTTGGATGGCAAGGACATTGAAAACCAAGAGGGCTACTCCACTAAGGCAGCAGCCGCTATGTCCGAGCTGGCCAAGTCTGGTGATATCAAGACCTACTGGAACCTGCGCGACTACATGCTGCAGAACCAACAAAAGGTGGCTACTTCGTGGGACATTAAGGACATCGCTGACGCCGCCAAGGAGTTTGGTGCGGACGATGATGTCGTTGATTCCATTAAGGATGTGGATATCAAGCAGGGCAATAAGGTGGCGAAGACTAACTACGACAAGCTGGATAAGGAAACCGACTCTGTCTCCTCGCCGCGTATTGTCAAGGATGGCAAGGATGTTCCATCCGAGGCTGACCAAAAGGCCGGCAAGAACCTGGGTGATTGGGTAGAGATCGTCACCCAGTAGCAGGCGATTTGGAGAGTTAAATACCCTCCATGTATATTTAAGCGAGTTGCAGCCCACAGGGTTGCACCTCGTTTGAGGGGCTATGGCGCAGCTGGTAGCGCACCACACTGGCAGTGTGGGGGTCACGGGTTCGAATCCCGTTAGCTCCACCATATAAAGGAGAGGAACATTAGTTCCTCTCCTTTTTCTTGTTGCGGTGGGCTAGAGCTTCGCCAGGTCCTCATCGAGCATGCGCTGATCGATGGCGATGCCCACGGCTGCGCCGCTACCCATCGCTTGCGAGACTTGGTCCGGTGAGCTGACCACATTGCCGGCCGCCCACAGGCGCGATACCGAGGTCTGGCCATGCTCTACGCTGACCCACCCGTTGGCCGATTCGCAGCCGGCATCCCGCAGCAGTGCGTCATTGGGCAGAAAATCGGGCCCAGTAAAGCATGCTTCATAGGTGTCTTCTCCAGCAGAGCTTTGCACTACTACGCCGGTTGGCGATGTCTCCTCTGGTCGGACCTGTGTCACCTCAGCATCGACTACTTTTACGCCCAATCCAGCGAGTTGAGTGCGATCGAGATCGGTGAGCTCAAGGCCGTTGGGGTAGAAGGTCAGCGTGTCCGTCCACGTGGACAGCAGCTTGCTAATGCGGATGGTAAAAGGCGGATTCGCGCCGCCGATGAGCGCAACCTTCTTCCCGGTGACTTCGTAGCCATGGCAGTACGGGCAGTGAAAGACCCTGGTGCCCCACAAATCGCTGAGGCCGGGAACTGCAGGGAGCTTGTCCGTGAGCCCCGTCGCGATGAGAACGTGGCGGGACTCGAGAACCTCGCCGCTGGCAAGTTTTGCCTGCCAAGGCTCGCACTCGGAAGTGCGGGTGAGTTTCTCCACCGAGCCCTGGGTAATGGTTCCGCCGAATTTCTTGACCTCCGCGTGACCGCGCTGAAGCAGCTCGGCGGGAGCCGCGCCATCGAGGCCAAGGATGCCGTGGGCATGGTCACTGAAACGATTGCGGGGAGCCCCGGAATCGATTAATTGAATATTTCGGTTAGCGCGGGCCAAGGTGATGGCGGCTGCGGTGCCGGCAAAGCCGCCGCCGATGATGATGGCGTCCGAGTACATTGCTCCTCCTTTATAGGAAGTGGGTAGCATGGTGCGCAGCCGAGTATATGCAGTCAATATCAAAGGGGCTCGCGCGCAGAATGAATCGTGATTCCACAGGGTTCTTTACACGCGAAGCGCTCTATGGGGCGTCGCCTGTGCAAGCAGTGGGCAGGTTCTTTGTAAAGTACTTCAACTTTCGTGGCCGGGCGTCCATGAGTGAGTTTTGGTGGGTCTTTGGCTTCCTCGTGTTGATTTCTGTGTCAATTGGCATTATCGACCGGCACTTTGGCGTGGATATTGAATCTATTGCAGACGCGGTACTTGTGATTCCAGTCGTTTCCTTGATGTGCCGGCGCTTGCATGATTCCGGGCGGACGGGCCTGTTATGCCTGATTGGGTTCATTCCCGTGCTCGGTGGAATTGCCTTGCTCTTTATGATGGCGCTGCCCACGCGCGATAACCCGGAGCTTTAAAAATGTCCTTGCCTGATTAGGCTGGGTGGCATGCAGACTTTTTCAAAGCGAGTACGCGACACGGATCAAGCAGGTGCCGAGGCGGCCGGATTGCGGTGGCTCGGGGACGCCACCGACGCGGTGGTCAACGTCGTAAGCGCTGACGGGCTAGAAATCGTTACCGAGCGCGTGGACGAGGTCATGCCCACGCCGGAGGCGGCGAGGAAGTTTGGTGCGGAGTTGGCGCGCATGCACCGTGCGGGAGCCGAAGCGTTTGGCGCGCCTCCTACCGGGTGGGAAGGCAAAAACTTCATCGGCAGCATCGAGCAAGACTGCATCCGGACGGATAATTGGGGCGAGTTCTACGTTAACCAGCGCGTATTGCCCTTCGCGGAACTGGCGGGGATAAGTGCGGCGCAATTGGACTTGGTAAGGCGTGCCTGCGACGCCATCGCCGCGCGCAGTTGGGATGTGGCGCCGGCGCGCATCCACGGCGATCTATGGGCGGGCAATCTGCTTTTTGGGTCCGACGGCGGCATCATGATTGACCCCGCCGCTCATGGTGGGCACCCGCATACGGATTTGGGGATGTTGGCGCTTTTCGGGGCACCGTACCTCGAGGAAATCTTCCAGGGGTATGGTGCGCCGAAGGGCATAGAGAAGTGGATTCCCATGCACCAACTGCACCCGTTGGCGGTACATGCGCTTACGCACGGCGCTAGCTATAACCGGCCGCTGGAGCGCGTGGCGGCCGCAACCTTGGAGGCGCTGGGCTAAAGGTTCGGCCCCTGCGGCATGATGCGCTTATGGGCACCGCGGTGCCATAAGGTTTCGATGCGTTCGCGGGCGGCGTCGGGAACCGTCTTGCCCTCTAGGTAGTCATCGATGTGGGCGTAGGTGACGCCGAGGGCCTCTTCGTCAGGAAGCTGAGGCTTATCGTCCTCCAAGTCCGCGGTGGGAACCTTTTCCCAGGTAGAGCGCGGGGCGCCGAGGTGCTTTAGGAGGGCGGCGCCTTGGCGCTTATTGAGGCCGGCCAAAGGGAGGAGATCTGCCGCGCCATCGCCCCACTTGGTAAAGAAAGCGGTGACGTTTTCCGCCGCATGGTCGGTCCCAATGACTAGCGCGCCGACCTCGCCTGCGATGGCGTATTGGGCGGTCATGCGCAGGCGCGCTTTGGTATTGCCGCGGTTGAAATCGGTGACGTCGGCAAGCTGCAATGCATCCGCCACCTGCTCGTCGAGGGCCAGGGTGGCCGGCTTGATATCGACGGTGGGGCGGTGATCGGGCTGGATGAAATCTAAGGCAATCTGGGCATCGTCCTCATCGGCCTGCACGCCGTGGGGTAGGCGCACGGCCCAAAACTCCGCGCCGTCGACGCGCTCCACCGCCAGCTGCGCAAGCTTTCCCGCCAAGGTGGAGTCCTGGCCGCCGGAGATACCCAGCACGTAGCCTTTAGCGCCGGTGGTGCGCAGGTAATCAACCAGGAAATCCACGCGGCGTTGCACTTCGGCTTCTGGATCGATAAAGGGGCGCACACCCAGGGCTTTTTTGATTGTTTGCTGCAGGTTTTCGGCATCGTTCGACATGACGTTCATGGTAGCCGCCTGACACAATATTGTGCTGTGAATAAGGAAGTTTATGTCAAGGTAGTAGCTGGCATAGCGGCCCTGGGCGGGCTGCTATTTGGATACGACACCGGCGTGATGTCCGGTGCCTTGCTTTTTATTAGCCCCGCATTCGATATGAGCGCGCACCAAGAGGGCTGGGTGACCTCGATGCTGCTCGTGGGTGCTGCAGTAGGGGCGCTGACGGCCGGGCGCATCGCCGATAGATTCGGCCGGCGGCTTACGCTGATTGCCGGCGGCATCATTTTCGTGCTGGGTTCCATCTGGTGTGCGCTTTCCGGCTCGGTGGGAATGCTGGCAACGGCACGCACCTTTTTGGGCTTTGCCGTGGGTGCAGTCTCCATCGTGTCCCCCATGTACATCGCGGAGATCGTGCCCGCCAAAGTGCGCGGGCGCATGGTCTCGCTCAATACCCTAGCGATTGTGGTGGGCCAGTTGATGGCCTACCTGGTCAACTCCGCGCTGGCTTCTACCGGTAGCTGGGAGTGGATGCTGGGCCTAGCCGCCGTGCCGGGCCTAGCGCTGGCGCTCGGAATGGCTTTTCTGCCAGAGACGCCGGTATGGCTGGCTACTAACGGCCACATGGCTAGCGCCCAGGAGATTGCCGGGCGCGCCGGGATGGATATTTCGGAGCTGACCTCGCAGGAGACCGCGCGAAAGTCCAGCGGATCCGAATGGAAGGCGCTGAAGGCCAATCGGTGGATGCAGATTACGGTGCTGCTTGCCATGCTGATGGGGCTGACGCAGCAGATCACCGGCGTCAACGCTATCGTGTACTTCGCGCCGACCATGATGAACCAGGTGGGGATTTCCACGGCCAACTCGGTTTATACCTCCATCGTTATCGGCACGGTATCCGTGCTGGCTTGCTGGGTGGGGCTCAAGGTCGTGGACCGCATTGGGCGAAAGCGGCTATTGCTTACCGGCCTGACCGGCAACGTGGTTTCGCTGTTTATCCTCTCCTTTGCCTATTCCCATGCCCAGGATTCCACCGCTATGGCGATGGTCTCGTTGGTCTTTATGGCGCTGTTTATCGCCTTCCAGCAGGCTGCAGTGTCGCCCACTACCTGGCTACTCATCTCCGAGCTGGTGCCGCTGCAGGTGCGCGGCCTAGGCATGGGCATTGCGGGGCTCTCGCTATGGGCCACCAACTGGGCCGTGGCGCAGTATTTCCTGCCGCTAGTGGAGTGGCTGACCGGCCCAGTGGCGTTTATCGTCTTCGGAGTCTTTGGTCTCATCGCCATCGGCTACACCAAGGTTTTGGTTCCAGAGACTATGGGACGTAGCCTGGATGAGGTAGGCGAGGAGATGAAGTCGCGCTACGAGCGCGAGTCCGCACCCGTGAAGCCTTAGTGTTTTGGTATTGACGGCCGTGTGAGGTAACATTTTTCCTCGTGTCATGGCTGGGGATTCCCAGTCCGTGCTTTACTTATTCAACCGCATGTAGATTGCGCATAACGAAAGGAGCGCCCGATGAAGGTCCGTAAGTCCCTTCGGTCGCTGAAGAAGAAGCCGGGCGCCCAGGTTATTCGCCGCCACGGTAAGGTCTTCGTGATCAACAAGAAGGATCCCCGTTTCAAGGCTCGTCAGGGCTAATTGAGACGCGATTCCATCCGCTCCCTCCGGCTTTCCGGAGCGGGGCGGATTTTTTCATGCGTGAGCTCTGGCACAAAAGGATACATTCTCTTCAGTTCCGGTAAACATAAAGGCAAATATATGAATATAATTATTTTGCCTATTTGTGTCGTGAGAAAGAAGAATAATGTCCCAGCGAATCGTTGCCGCGCTCACTGCCGCCGCACTCGGATTGTCTGCCCCAGTGGCTCATGCCGCAGAACCACAGTGGGAATCCTCTGCACCGGAGTCCCTTGGCATCAATGACCCGTCCTGTGTGCCTTCAGGGGACATCACTGAGCCTGTTGTGCTGCTGCATGGAACCTCGAATAATGCTTCCGTGTGGGGAAATTTGGTCCATCTCTTACAAGATCAGGGGGCGTGCGTGTGGGCCTTTGACTACGGCGCCGATGATGTCACCTTGCAGAATATGATTCCAAGCGTCAAAGCCATCGCGGACCTAGATGATTCGGCCGCGGAAATTGCGGATCAGGTGGACTATGTCCGCGAGGTCACTGGCTCGGACAAGGTGAACTTGGTGGGCCATTCCCAAGGCGGTATGCACATCAAGACGTATACACAGATGCATGATGGGGCGGGTCATGTGTCCCATGCGGTGGCGCTAGGTGGCAACTTCCACGGCACCACGCTTAACGGGCAGGGGGAGACGCTTTCTAAATTCATTGCCTTCGCACCTCACCTCGCCGCCTTCCTGGCTAGTACGGCCGGCATCCAGCAAGTAGTGGGGTCGGAGTTTATGAAACGGCTCAATGCGCTGCCAGATACCGCGCCAGGCGTGCTTTATACCTCCATTTACTCGCCGGGGGATACGACGGTGACTCCGAATAGTTCTTCGCAGCTAGCGCTTGGCGACGGCGCCGATGTGGTCAACCTCGACCTGGGCGAGGTCTGCGGCGTGGCTCCTCGGCACGACAAGCTGCCGACCAACCGGACGGTGTTGAGTCAGGTCATTTTTGGCCTGAAGCGCGCCCCGGGGGAGGGACCGAACCCGTCGACCTGCGTCTCTGAGGGGGCGCCGATAAGCGGGGCCTAGGGCGGGCCGCCAGTCCCTTAAATGTGAACTTTGACACACAAAATCGTGAACTCCAGGTAAACCTGCAGGAATCCCATTGGTGTAGTTTCATGGCTGTCCTTAGGTGTGGTCAACATGTGGGGTCCGGGGGTGTGCCATCCTGGGAATACCATGGCTGTAACTACTACATATTGTGCTAGTTGCGGGTATTTCCCCCAAAGTATAGTGTCGTTGATGTTGCTCAGAGCGGCGCAGGAAGCGCCCGTTTAGGCGAGAAAACGCTCCCCGCTCTGACGAATTTTTCAATGCAGGAGCTTTAAGGATCTATATGTCTATCACCGTTTACACCAAGCCAGCTTGCGTCCAGTGCAATGCCACCAAGAAGGCCCTCGACCGCGCCGGTCTCGATTACAACCTGGTCGATATTTCTGTTGATGATGAAGCCCGTGACTACGTCATGGCACTGGGCTACGTTCAGGCACCAGTAGTTGAAGCTAATGGCGAGCACTGGTCCGGTTTCCGCCCTGACCGTATCAAGGGCTTGGCTTCCGTAGCGGCATCCGCCTAAGAGGTAGGGGAGGCCAGTAGCCATGTTGGTCGTGTATTTTTCCTCCGCGACGGAAAATACGCACCGGTTCGTGCAGAAACTGGGCTTTCCCAGCGCGCGCATTCCGCTGCGCCGCACGGAGGAGCTCCTCAAGGTCAACGAACCTTATGTCTTGGTGTGCCCCACCTATGGCGGGGGCGCTTCCATCAGCCACCAAAACTCCCGGCCCGTGCCAAAGCAGGTTATTAAGTTCCTCAATGATGAGCACAACCGCAGCCTCATTCGCGCGGTAATCGCGGGTGGCAATAGCAATTTCGGTGCCGATTTTGGCAAGGCTGGTGACGTCATCAGTGCCAAATGTAAAGTGCCCTATGTATATCGTTTCGAGTTGCTGGGAAACGATGACGATATAAAAATTTGTCGTGAAGGTTTATTGGCTAACGCCGCCGAGCTCGGGCTCGAGGCCGCGGCCTAGCGCCCACTACGACTTAAATAAAGATCCTGATTTTTAAGAAAGGCCTTGTCAGCTGTGAGTACGCAATTGGGGAAGACCGTCGCCGAGCCAGTAAAGCCAGAAGAGCAGTTGGATTACCACGCTTTGAACGCGATGCTGAATCTCTACGATGATAACGGCAAGATTCAGTTTGAGAAAGACCGCGAGGCCGCTAACCAATTCTTCCTGCAGCACGTTAATCAAAACACGGTCTACTTCCATGATCTGGAAGAAAAGATCGATTACCTGATTAATAACAAGTACTACGACCCGCAGGTCATTGAGCAGTATGATTTCTCCTTTATTAAGGAGCTGTTCAAGCGCGCTTATTCCTATAAGTTCCGCTTCAAGTCCTTCCTGGGCGCGTATAAGTACTACACCAGCTACACGCTGAAGACCTTCGACGGACGCCGCTACTTGGAGCGTTTTGAAGACCGCGTCTCCATGACGGCTCTATTTTTGGCGGATGGCGATACTGGCCTAGCGGAGCACCTCGTAGACGAGATCATGACCGGCCGCTTCCAACCGGCTACCCCGACCTTCCTCAACGCCGGCAAGGCCCAGCGCGGCGAGCTCGTCTCCTGCTTCCTGCTGCGCATCGAGGACAACATGGAGTCCATTGGCCGCTCCATCAACTCCGCGCTGCAGCTTTCCAAGCGTGGCGGCGGCGTGGCCCTCCTGCTGTCTAATATCCGCGAGTCCGGTGCACCAATTAAGCACATTGAGAACCAGTCTTCCGGCGTCATCCCCGTGATGAAGCTGCTGGAGGATTCCTTCTCCTACGCCAACCAGCTCGGTGCCCGCCAGGGTGCCGGTGCGGTTTACCTCAACGCGCACCACCCGGACATCATGAACTTCCTGGACACCAAGCGCGAGAATGCGGATGAGAAGATCCGCATTAAGACCCTCTCGCTGGGCATCGTCGTGCCGGATATCACCTTTGAGTTGGCTAAGCGCAATGATGATATGTACCTCTTCTCGCCGTATGACGTCGAGCGCGTCTATGGCAAGGCCTTCGGTGACATCTCCGTGACCGAACACTACGAGGAGATGGTGGAAGACCCACGCATCCGCAAGAAGAAGATCAACGCCCGCCACTTCTTCCAGACCGTGGCGGAGCTACAGTTCGAGTCCGGTTACCCGTACATCATGTTCGAGGACACCGTAAACCGCGCGAACCCAGTGAAGACCTCGTGGATCAACATGTCCAACCTGTGCTCGGAAATCCTGCAGGTTAACTCCGCATCCGAATTCAACGCGGACCTGACCTATGAGGAGTTGGGCAGCGATATTTCCTGCAACTTGGGTTCCCTGAATATCGCGATGACTATGGATTCGCCGGACTTTGCCAATACGGTGGAAACCGCCATCCGCGGCCTGACCGCCGTGGCGGATAAGACCTCCATTGACTCCGTGCCGTCCGTGCGCCGTGGTAATGATGAGTCCCACGCCATCGGCTTGGGCCAGATGAACCTGCACGGTTACTTGGGCCGCGAACACATCGAGTATGGCTCGGAAGAGGGCTTGGACTTTACCAATGCTTATTTTGCCGCCATTTTGTATGCGGCGCTGCGTGCCTCCAATAAGATTGCCCGCGAGCGCGGCGAGTACTTCACGGAGTTCCCCCAGTCCGAGTATGCCTCGGGCGAATTCTTTGACCGCTACGATCCGGAAGAGTTCAAGCCGAAGACCAAGAAGGTACAGGAGCTTTTCGACGCCTCTTCGATCCACACCCCGTCCGCCCAGGACTGGGAGGACTTGAAGCAGGACGTGGCTAAGTACGGCCTGTATAACCGCAACCTGCAGGCGGTACCGCCGACGGGTTCGATTTCCTATATCAATAACTCCACCTCGTCCATCCACCCGATTGCCTCCAAGATTGAGATCCGCAAGGAGGGCAAGATCGGCCGCGTCTACTACCCGGCACCGCACATGGATAATGACAACCTGGAGTACTTCAAGGATTCTTATGAGATCGGCTACGAGAAGATCGTCGATACTTATGCCGTAGCCACGAAGTATGTGGACCAGGGCCTATCGCTCACGCTCTTCTTCAAGGACACCGCGACCACTCGTGAGGTCAACCGCGCGCAGATTTATGCGTGGCGCAAGGGCATTAAGACCTTGTACTACATCCGCCTGCGCCAGATGGCGCTGGAGGGCACCGAGGTCGAGGGCTGCGTATCCTGCATGCTCTAAACCGGTGGTAGGGTGCCTCGATGCACGTCGCGGGGAAGGACGTGCATCGAGGCGTTTAGCCGTTTTCGGCCCTAGTGCGGTCGAGAATGGTGCGGGAGGTTTCTTCGGCGGCGTCGGCAAGCCCGGCATCAATGGCGCGGGCCAGTTCCATGTGCAGCTGTGTGGTGCCGCTGATGGGGTCGCGTTTGCGGGAGCCGAAGACGGACTTACCCTTGAGCATCGCCACTAGGGAGGGGGCGAGCGCGGCGAGCATTTCATTGCCGGAGGCCCGCAGGATGAGGGTGTGGAAGCGCAGATCGGTTTCCAATTCTTCACCCACGCGCGGAGACGGGGTGGATTCCAGCTCGGCCAATCGCGCGGCGAGGCGCAGCAATTCTGCCCGCTGCTGGGCGGTGGCGTTGCCGGCAGCCAGACGCGCGGCCACCGGTTCGATGCCAAGCCTTAGCTCGTTGAGCCGGGCCACTTGCTGCCCGCGCGTTTTATCGTTGTCTAAGCGCCAGCCAATGATCGCTGGGTCATATACCGCCCACTTCTCCATCGGTAGCACCGTGAGGCCCACGCGGCGCCCAGAGCTCACCATGCCGAGATGCTCCAAGGCGCGCATGGCCTCTCGGGCTACGGTGCGGGAGATGCCAAAGCGCTTTTCGACGTCCTCCAGCCGGAACCGCTCGCCCTCCGCGAGGTCTCCGCTTACTATATCCGCGCCGAGCTGATCCACCACGGAGCCGAGTAGGGGAGGGGTAGCGCTCATGCGGAAATCCTTTCTTTGCATGCTCCGAAGTAACTGGGATCAGTATAGGTAAGTGGTATCCAGCACAATGGCTTAGAGGGGCGGCCGAATTGGGTATGCTGGGGAGCTAAAATTGTCCGTATTATGTATTGGAGTGACGCCGCGTGTCGCACGAGTACGATGACTATCTTTCTAGTCATGAAAAGCCAGTTGAAGCCATTAACTGGAATAGCATCCCGGATGAAAAGGACCTTGAAGTGTGGGACCGTCTCACCGGTAACTTCTGGTTGCCGGAAAAGGTTCCAGTCTCCAATGACCTTCCCAGCTGGAAGACGCTGACGGAGAAGGAAAAGGAAACCACCATGCGGGTCTTTACCGGCCTGACGCTGCTGGATACCATCCAGGGCACAGTGGGTGCGATTTCCCTCCTTCCGGATTCCCAGACTCTGCATGAGGAAGCGGTCTACACCAATATCGCCTTCATGGAGTCCGTGCACGCCAAGTCCTATTCCAATATCTTTATGACCCTGGCGTCCACGCCGATGATCAACGACGCCTTCCGCTGGTCCGAAGAAAACGAGAACCTGCAGAAGAAGGCCAAGATCATCTTGTCCTACTACAAGGGCGACGATCCGCTGAAGAAGAAGGTGGCGTCCACGCTGCTGGAGTCCTTCCTGTTCTACTCCGGCTTCTACCTGCCGATGTACTTCTCCTCCCGTGCGAAGCTCACCAACACCGCCGATATCATCCGCCTGATCATCCGCGATGAGGCTGTGCATGGTTACTACATTGGTTATAAGTTCCAGCAGGCGTATAAGCAGCTGGATGAAGAGCGCCAGGCGGAGCTGAAGGAATACACCTTCGACTTGGTCTATGACCTCTATGACAATGAGATCGACTACACCGAGGACCTCTACGATGACCTGGGTTGGACCGAGGACGTCAAGCGCTTCCTGCGGTACAACGCCAATAAGGCGTTGAATAACTTGGGCTTCGAAGGGCTCTTCCCGGCCGATGAGACTCGCGTTTCCCCGGCTATCTTGTCCTCGTTGTCGCCGAACGCCGACGAAAACCATGATTTCTTCTCTGGTTCGGGTTCTTCCTATGTCATCGGCAAGGCTGAGGACACCACGGATGATGACTGGGACTTTTAAGCATTCCCGCTGATCAGCGTGGTCTAGCGGCACACCTTCTGCTCGAACTCAACCGAAAGGTTGATAACGAGCGGGGGTGTGTTTTTACGTTTTGGGGCCGCACAATTCGGCGCGATTGTGACATATAGCACGCTGTATCTTTGGCGAAAACCGTAGGTGGAAATAGTGGCTGCGCCACGTGCAGGGGCAATGTGGCAGATGTGGTCAGTGGTGAGGTGTGTCCTTGCGTCCGAGTATTGGGGGAAGCTGGAAAGAACAGGGGAAAATGGCCTAATATAAGGCGAGTAAACCTAGGTGTAGGTGGAGTCTGTCCACAGACACTTTGTTATTCAGGAGGATTTTATGACCGCTGTGGCGCCACGGGTCGACGATTACGTCGCCCCCACACGTCCAGAGCCAACCGGTAACGCGAAGACCGGTTCAAAGGCTTGGGTATTTCTAACCACCACCGACCACAAGCAGCTGGGCATCATGTACTTGATCATGTCCTTCAGCTTCTTCTTCCTCGGTGGCTTTATGGCACTGTTGATCCGCGCGGAGCTGTTCACCCCGGGTCTCCAGTTCTTGTCCAATGAGCAGTTCAACCAGCTGTTCACCATGCACGGCACCGTGATGCTGCTGCTGTTTGCAACCCCAGTTGTGTGGGGCTTTGGTAACTACATTCTGCCGCTGCAGATTGGTGCGCCGGACGTGGCCTTCCCGCGTCTGAATGCCTTCGGCTTCTGGGTTACCCTGCTGGGCGGCATCGTCATGCTGCTGGGCTTCGTTACCCCAGGTGGTGCGGCTGACTTCGGCTGGACCATGTACATGCCGCTGGCTGATGGTGTCCACACCCCGGGCATCGGCGCGGATATGTGGATTGTCGGCGTGGGCGCTACCGGTGTCGGTACCATTGCCTCCGCTATCAACATGATTACGACCATCCTGACCCTGCGCGCACCGGGCATGACCATGTTCCGTCTGCCGGTCTTCAGCTGGGCTGTGTTTACCGCATCCGCCATCGTGTTGATGATTTTCCCGCTGCTGACCGCTGCGGCACTGGGCGTTCTGTATGACCGCAAGCTGGGCGGCCACATCTACGATTCCGCTAATGGTGGCGCCATCCTGTGGCAGCACCTGTTCTGGTTCTTCGGCCACCCTGAGGTTTACGTCCTCGCGCTGCCGTTCTTCGGCGTTGTGTCTGAGGTCGTTCCGGTCTTCTCCCGCAAGCCGGTCTTCGGCTACATCGGTCTGGTCTTCGCACTGCTGGCCATCGGCTCCCTGTCTATGGCTGTGTGGGCACACCACATGTTCGTCACCGGCGCTATCCTGCTGCCGTTCTTCTCCTTCATGACGTTCCTGATTGCGGTTCCAACCGGCGTTAAGTTCTTCAACTGGGTCGGCACCATGTGGAAGGGCCACATCACCTGGGATACCCCGATGATCTTCGCCATGGGCTTCATGGCAACCTTCCTCTTCGGCGGCATGACCGGCGTTATGCTGGCATCCCCGGCACTGGACTTCCACCTGGCTGAGTCCTACTTCTTGATTGCACACTTCCACTACACCCTGTTCGGTACGGTTGTGTTCTCCGCCTTCGCCGGCCTGTACTTCTGGTTCCCGAAGATGACCGGCCGCATGCTGGACGAGCGTCTGGGCAAGATTCACTTCTGGTTGACCTTCATCGGCTTCCACGGCACCTTCCTGGTTCAGCACTGGGTCGGCAACATGGGTATGCCGCGTCGTTACGCTGACTACCTGGAGTCCGATGGCTTCACGGTCTTCAACCAGATTTCCACCATCTTCTCCTTCGTCCTCGGCGCTTCCGTTATCCCGCTGATTTGGAACGTGTTCAAGTCTTGGCGCTACGGCGAGATCGTTACCGTGGATGACCCATGGGGCTACGGCAACTCCCTCGAGTGGGCAACCTCCTGCCCGCCGCCGCGCCACAACTTCGTGTCGCTGCCGCGTATCCGCTCCGAGCGTCCGGCCTTCGAGCTGCACTACCCGCACATGGTTCAGCGCATGCGCGAAGAAGCACACGTGGGTAGCCACTAAAGCGATTTAACTCGCTAAAGCACTCCTGACTTAAGCCGCCTCCCAGCCCACCAAGGGCCGTGGGAGGCGGCTTTGGCGTATCTTATTTGCCCCACGTGCGATAATGGGCGGCGTGAGTACCCAAGCTGATACCTATGCCGTCATTACCACCACCGGGCCGGACAAGCCCGGGGTCTCGGCTGCCTTCTTCCGCGTGTTGGCGTCTTATAGCTCCGCGCTTGTCGACGTCGAGCAGGCCATCTTTTCCGGCCGTATCACCCTCGCTGCCCATACCCGCATTCCCAGTGCGCGCGCCGAGCAGATTGCACAGGGGTTGCGCAATACCTTGAGCATCTACGGGCAGCAGGTATCCGTGGACGTACGGGAGGAGGAATCTAGCGCGCGAGCTCGCTCTACGCATGCGGTGGTCCTCATGGGAACGGAAGTAACCGCCCACCACGTAGAGGAGGTCGCCCGCGTATTGGCCAACTTCGATGCCAATATCGATCGCATCCGCGGGCTTTCCACCTCTCCACTGACCGGCCTAGAGCTTTTCTTGTCCCTCGATGGTTCCGCGGCACCCGTACGCCAGGCGCTGGCAGAGCTGGCACAGCAGATTGGCATCGACATTGCCATCGAACCGGCGGGTCTGGGCCGGCGTTCCAAGCGCCTCGTCTGCTTCGACTGCGATAGCACTCTCATTCAAGGCGAGGTCATCGAGATGCTGGCCGCGCATGCCGGCAAGGAGGAAGAGGTTGCCGCCATCACGGCCCGGGCTATGCGCGGCGAATTGGACTTTGAGGAGTCCCTGCGCGAGCGCGTGGCCGTTTTGGCGGGCCTGGATGCTTCCATCATTGATGAGGTAGCCTGCGAAATTCAGCTGACCCCCGGTGCCCGCGAGACTATTGCCACGCTCAACCGCATCGGTTATCGCACCGCTGTGGTCTCGGGCGGGTTCATCCAAGTCCTGGAGGGCCTAGCCGCAGATATGCAATTAGATTACGTCCGCGCCAATACCTTGGAAATCGCCGATGGCAAGCTCACCGGCCGCGTAACCGGCAGGGTGGTTGACCGCAAGGCCAAGGAGGAATTCCTGCGGGAATTCGCCGCAGATTCCGGGGTAGGCATGCGCCAGACGGTTGCCGTGGGCGATGGTGCCAATGACATCGATATGATTACCGCCGCGGGACTGGGCATCGCCTTTAACGCTAAGCCGGCGCTGCAAGAAGTGGCGGATACCTCGGTAAATCACCGGCGGCTGGATGAAGTACTACAGATTTTGGGAATCCCGGCCGAGGAGGTTGTTCGTGGATAAGTTTGAAATCGCCCACCAGCGCTTGGTAGAAGCTTGTGACTCGCGCTCGTGGCGCGATGACCCAGAAAACCCTGACCAGCCCGCCACCATCCAAGCGATGCAGATTGCGCTTAACCTGCCAAAGCAGGAGCCGCCGGCGCGCACGGAGGTGCTGGAGGCGGCCGCCAGCGCCGTTGTGGCCGTGTGCTTGGACGAGCGCGCGGGGGAGGACGGGGCCTTCGCCCACGCCCTGGGCCAGTGGTACGGCCACCGCATCCGCAAGATCGCCCGCCGGGCCCGCAATAAGGCTTGGCGCGATGTGCAGAGCCTGCCCGGCGTGACCGTGGCGGACCGTGCCCGGGCCTTCGCGCCTTCGGCCGTGGGGGAGGTGGATCCGCTCATCGGCAAGCTGCAAATCGGTCACACTGACCTTGCCTATGATGAGCCAGGAGCCCCGCTTGGCGATGCCCCCGTCATCTACGTCGACCGCAGCCTCGACATGTCTGCCGGCAAAGCCGCAGCGCAGGTGGGCCACGGTTCGATGATGCTCTCCGCGGCGATGTCGGTGGGGGAGGCCCGTGCCTGGGCCGACACCGGTTTTAAGCTTTCGGTTCGCGAGGTGTCCGGAAAAGATTTTCGCACCGCCTGTGCGCAGGACGCCGCCGTGGTCATCGTAGACGCCGGCTTTACGGAGATTGCGCCGGACTCGGCTACCGTGTGCGCCCTGCGGCGACCAATCGCTTAAGCGCGCCGCGCACCGTATCCGGGTCGGTGGTTTGCCAAAAGCGCGGCATGGAGGCCTTGAGGAAGCTGCCGTAGCGCTTATACTCCAAGCGGTTATCGAGCACGGCCACCACTCCGCGGTCGGTCACGTGGCGCAGCAGGCGGCCTGCGCCCTGTGCCATGAGCAAGGCGGCGTGGTTGGCGGAAACCTCCATGAACCCGGAGCGGCCCGCAGCATCGGCTGCCTGGGCGCGCGCCTGCATGAGGGGATCGTCCGGCCGGGGGAACGGAATGCGGTCGATGATGACCAGCGAACAGGCCGGTCCTGGCACGTCCACGCCTTGCCACAGGGTAAGCGTGCCGAAGAGGCAGGAGTTTTCCTTCTGGGAGAATTTTTCTACCAGTGCGCCGATGGAATCCTCGCCTTGCACGAAGAGGTCAAAGGGGATGCGCGGTTTGAGGGCGGTGGCCGCCTCTTCCGCGGCGCGGCGGGAGGAGAACAGACCAAGCGTGCGCCCGCCGGCGGCCATAATGAGCTCGTAGATCTCATCGATGGTTTCTTTGGGCAGGCCATCGCGGCCCGGCGCGGGTAGGTGTTTGGCGGTGTACAGGATGCCGGATTTGGCTGGGTCGAAAGGCGTGCCCGCGTCCAAGGTGTCGTAGGTGCCGCTCGGCATGCCCCACTGCGCGGCCATGGCATCGAAGCGGCCGCCGAGGGCGAGGGTGGCCGAGGTCAGCACCACCGTCTGCTCCCCAAAGAGGTTCTCGCGCAGCATGTGGGCGATGGAAAGAGGCGCCACGGCGAGGGTCTCGGCGTCGCTGCGGGGATCGCGCTCGAGCCAGACGACGTCATCTTGCTTGGCCGGGTCATCGGTGGCGAAGACCTCCAGCATGCGCGCTACGGCTTGCGCGAGGTCGGAGAGGTGGTTACTCAAGTTTTGGCGCTCGGCGTTTTTCTCCGGATCGTCGGTGGCCTCGCCTTCTGGTGCGCGAGAAATGAGGGACTTAACGCGCAGGAATTCGTCGGCAAGCGCGCGCAAGTGGCCCTGTGCGGTTTCATCTAAGTCCGTCCAACGGCCTGGCTCTTGGATTTTCATCAGGTCATCAAATTCCTCGGCCAAGTCCGAGAGACTGCCAGCATTGCCCAGTGACTTCGCGCGGTTGGCAGCCATCTTGATGGCGCGGGTAGTAATCTCCGCGGTAGATACAGAGGTGATGCGGCCATCGAGCTCGTGGGCCTCATCGATAATGGCGACGTCGTGCTCCGGCAAAATATTTGCCTCAGAAACCGCGTCGATGGCGAGCATGGCGTGGTTGGTGACCACGATATCGACGTCGGCAGCCGCCCTGCGAGCCTCTTCTGCAAAGCAGTCCGGCCCGTGCGGGCAGCGCGACGCGCCCAAGCACTCGTTGGACGTTACGGACACCGCCCGCCACACCAAGTCCGGCACGCCCGGCTCTAGATCATCGCGGTCACCGGTGTCGGTTTCCTGCGCCCACTCGTGGATACGGCGCACGGCCTTGCCGCGGTGGGAGATCTCGGATTCGTCGATAAGAGCTTCCGGGTCATCCGGGGTAGCCGCAATCTTATTCATGCACAGGTAGTTATTGCGGCCCTTCATGATGGCGAAGGTGGGCGCACGCTCCATGACAGGGGCGAGGGCCTTAGTAAGCCGCGGCAGATCGCGCTCCACCAGCTGGCGCTGCAAGGCTAGCGTCGCGGTGGAGACGATGACGGTGGACCCCGAGTTCATCGCATGCCGGATAGCCGGGACCAAGTAGGCCAGGGATTTACCGGTACCGGTACCGGCCTGCACTGCTAGGTGGCGCTCCTTTTCGAGCGCAGCCGTGACGGCCGTGGCCATGCGCACCTGGCCTTCGCGCCGGCTGCCGCCCAGCGCGGCAACGGCCTTGCCCAGCAGCGTTTCCGTGTCGAGGTTTAGGGGCTCATCTGCGTGCTCACTCACCCCACACAGTCTAGCGGCCTACTTTTTAAAGCCCACCATCCGCGTGGGCACGGCCGCTTCATCGCGGGAGAGCGCCAGGCCTTCCCATGGCAGGGTCTTGCGGGCCTGATTCAAATACTCGCGCGAGGCATGCAGATCCGGCAAGCCGTCAACGATGTGCCCATCGCGCATGAGCGGAATGGTCATCTCGCGGGTATCGAGCTGGCCGGTATCCGGAGCTGGTGCCTCAAAGGGGTAGACGATTTCCTCTACGGCGACGCCGGAGGAGCGGTAGGTGCGCAGCGCACGCTTGGCACCGCCGACGGATTGCTTGGAGGAAGAGCGCTTCGCCACTGGGATGCCGTCTACCTCTACGACCTTGTAGACCATGCCGGCGGTGGGCGCGCCGGAGCCGGTTACTACGGACGTGCCGACGCCGTAGACGTCTACCGGATCGCCGCGCAGGCCGGCGATAGCGAACTCGTCGAGGTCGGAAGATACCACGATATTGGTGTTGTGATTGCCCAAATCATCCAGCTGCTTGCGCACGCGGCGGGTAACCGCACCCAGGTCACCGGAATCGATGCGAACGCCGCCGAGTTTCGGTCCACCTACCTTCACTGCGGTTTCTACGCCCTTGGTGATGTCATAGGTATCGACCAGCAGGGTGGTCTCTACACCCAGCGTGTCGATCTGGGAGCGGAAAGCGGCTTCTTCGTTCGGGGTGTCGTCCGGGTTGGTATGCGCCAAGGTCCAGGAATGAGCGGCAGTGCCGGAGACCGGGATGCCGTAGCGGTAGCCTGCCTCCAAATTGGAGGTGGCTTCGAAGCCAGCCAGGTAGGCCGCGCGGGCGGCGGTTACCGCCGCATACTCGTGGGTGCGGCGCGAGCCCATCTCGATAATCGGGCGGCCATCGGCAGCCGTGACCATGCGGGAAGCAGCCGAAGCCACTGCGGAATCGGCGTTCAGGATGGACAGGATGACGGTCTCAAGGATTAAGCATTCACCAAAAGTGCCGCGCACGGTCAAGATGGGGGAGTTGGGGAAATAAAGCTCACCCTCGCGGTAGCCGTCAATCTGCCCGGAAAAGCGATAGTGACGCAGGTATTCCTTGGTTTTGTCATCCAGGAAGTCCATCTCTGCTAACTGATTGGCCGAAAAGCGAAAATCCTCCACCGCACGCAGGACCCGCTCGGTGCCGGCAACCACGCCGTAGCGGCGCTCATTGGGCAGACGGCGGCCGAATACCTCACAGGTGACCTGGCGGTTTGCCGAGCCGTCTCGCAGCGCGGCCTGGAGCATAGTGAGCTCGTATTTATCCGTCAGTAGAGCAGTGGAGCGATCATTAGGAATAGCTTTGTCATTCACGGGAGTGATAATACCCACTGACTAGGTGTTTTTCAGAGGTTTAGATTCTTAGGGCCTAGATTGTCCGCAGTCAGATTGGGCTGGCCCACAATAAATCCCCAAAAGTGGTTAGGCTAGAAAGCATGAAGGCGCAATTTCCCGTAGTCCGCATGAGCTCTCCTATGGCTACGCCCGAATTGGATGAAGAACTCGACGTAGATGTGGCCACGAGTGAGAACCTCCCGTGGATGTGCATCGTGTGGGATGACCCAGTCAACCTAATGACCTACGTGTCCTACGTATTCCAAACCGTTTTGGGATATGACAAGAAGCGAGCCAATGAACTCATGATGCAGGTCCATACTGAGGGCAAGGCCGCCGTCTCCAGCGGCGAGCGCGACAAAATTGAGGCAGACGTGAAAAAGCTCCAGATCGCGGGTCTATGGGCAACGATGCAGCAGGCAGGTTAAATATATGCAACCGTGGAAGAAAAAGAAGTCCCTCATGCGCGCGCCGAAGATAACGGCCGTTTTTGAGCCAATGGAGCGCGAGGTATTAGGTGATCTCACCGCTACCGTCTCCGAGGCGATCATCGGGCGCGCGCAGTCCGCACCTAAGGATGAGCTAGCAGAGATGCTGGACATGCCTACCGGCCACACCGAAGCCCCGGACGATCCTTCACTGGCCCGTCTCTTTCCAGACTTTGAAATGCCCGGCGATGAGGAATACGAAGGCGATGCTTCTTTGCTGCGCTCGCTGCACGAGAATGACATTGCGCGCGCAAAGCTAGAAAACCTTCAAGTCATCGGTTCGGCCCTTGGCCCCACCGGCGGGGTAGAGGTCACCATTAGTGAGCAGGAGGCCCAAGCCTTTGTTGCCGGCCTTAATGATTTGCGCCTCTATGTTGCGGCAGGCGATGTTTCCGATGAAAACCTGATGTTGGACCGCGACAGCCTCGTGGAATGGTTGGCTTTCTGCCAAGATTCGCTGCTGCAGGTGCTGATGGACTAATGCTAGACGGCATGAGCATCGGGCACTATAGCGGCACCGATACCGGAGTCACAGTGCTCTACTGCGGGCCGGGTGGCGCGCTCGGCAGCGTCGACGTGCGCGGTGGCGGCCCTGGCACCCGCGAAACAGATCTTTTGCAGCCGCATAATACGGTCGAGCGTGTCCACGCCGTGGTGTTGGCGGGCGGTTCCGCCTTTGGCTTGGCGGCTGCCGATGGCGTAATGAATGAGCTGGCACACGAGGGGATTGGCTTCCCTGTCTTTGGCGAGGATAAGCCTGGACCGCGCGTGCCCATCGTCCCCGGAGCCGTCATCTTTGACCTCTTGGTCGGGCCTTCCCGCCCTGGGCCGAAAGAAGGCGCAGCCGCGCTGCGAGCCGCGTTCGCGGGCAGCGACGAATCCATGGGGTCGGTGGGAGCCGGCGTGGGGGCTACCGCTGGCAAGCTGCGCGGTGGGTTTGGCCTCGCTTCGCGCCGAGTGGGTGAGTATGAGGTCTCCGCCGCGATGGTCGCCAATCCCGTAGGCGAGGTCATCGATCCGCAGTCCGGCCGGCTGTACGGCGCGCCGGGTCGCACCCCGGTCAATGCGGCCGCCTACCGCGCCTTGCCGCACCCAGCGGAGTCCAAGCTCAATACCACCATCGGCGCCGTGCTTACCGACGCCCCCGTAACCACCGCCCAAGCCCAGCGCTTAGCAATGACTGCCCACGATGGCATCGCCCGCGCTGTACGTCCTGCGCATTCACCGCTAGACGGCGACACCATCTTTGCCTTGTCGACCGCGCAGCGCCCAGCTGAACTCAGCACGCAGGAGATCACCCAGCTATGCGCCGCAGCCGCCGATGCCGTGGAGGAGGCTATCGCCAACGCGGTTACCGCCGCCGATCCCGGCCTAGGCTTGAGCGCGTACCGCGATCTGCTGGACTAAGATAAAGCGCATTATGACTTCAGGCGGAATATCTAACTACCGGCCGGCGCCCTCGGGGCCGGTCAATCGCGGCGATTCCAAGAATTACACCCGCAGCGGCCGCATCACCACCGGCTTTTCCATAGCCTTTGGCTTCCTTGTCGTGGAGTGGGCAGTCCATATTGTCAACGCCTTCCTCTTTGGCGGCCAGCTATCCAATTACGGCATCCGCCCGTTAGATTTCAACGGCATTTGGGGGATTTTTGCCGCTCCACTGCTCCACGCGAACTTTGAGCACTTGATGTCTAACTCGGTGCCCGGCGCCATCTTTTGCTTCCTCATCGGTCTTTCCGGCCGCAAGGCCTGGTGGGAGGTCACGCTGATTACCACGCTGGTTGCGGGCCTCGGAACCTGGTTTATCGGCGGTCCCGGTACCTCGCATATCGGTGCCTCCAGCTTGGTCTATGGCTGGCTGGCATATCTGATTGTGCGCGGAATTTTTAACCGCTCGCTCATCCAGACCATCTTGGGCATCGTGCTCGGCTTCGCTTACTCCGGCTTGGTATGGGGCGTGTTGCCCGTCTACGAGGGCGTAAGCTGGCAGGGCCACCTCTTCGGCGCCATCGGCGGAATCCTCGCCGGCATGACCATTACCTCGGACGACCCAGTTAAGGCAGTGAAGCGTTAATGCCAACTGCAACCTCTCCCATCGGCATCTTTGATTCTGGCGTGGGCGGGCTCACCGTGGCCCGCGCGGTGATGGAACAGCTGCCGCACGAATCCGTCATCTATACCGGCGATACCGCCCACAGTCCTTATGGCCCGCGGCCCATCTCTGAAGTCCGCGCCTTTTCCCAAGACGTGGCCGATCGGCTGGTGGAGCGCGGCTGCAAAATGCTGGTCATTGCCTGCAATACCGCCACCGCCGCCTTCTTACACGATGCGCGTGAGCGCTACGATATCCCCATCGTGGAGGTCATCCGGCCCGCGGTGCGCCGCGCCATGTCCACCACGCGCAACGGAAAAATCGGCGTCATCGGCACCGAAGGCACCATCAAGTCTGGCGCCTATCAGGATCTCTTTGCGCTCAACCCCAAGGTGCAGGCCTTTGCCACCGCCTGCCCGGATTTTGTTCCCTTTGTCGAGCGCGGCATTACCGCCGGCCGCCAGATCCTCGGCGTCGCCGAGGGCTACCTAGCCCCGCTGCAGGCACAAGGGGTAGACACGCTGGTGTTGGGCTGCACGCACTATCCGCTGTTGACCGGCATTATCCAGCTGGCGATGGGCGATAACGTCTCGCTGGTGACCTCCTCAGAGGAAACCACCAAGGATGTGATGCGGATTCTCACGGAAACGGATATGTTGGCCCCCGCAGAGAATCAGCCGGTCCACACTTTTGAATCCACCGGCGATCCGGAAGCCTTTGCCCGCCTTGCCACGCGCTTTCTCGGCCCCCAGATTGCATAAGGAAGTGGAATTTCTCCCCCGTTTGCACGTTGAATACGCATGCGGGGTGATTTCATGGAACTATTGAGCCCATGAAGCTGACCATCCTAGGCTGCTCCGGTAGCGTCCCCACCGCCCAGAATCCCGCCTCCGGCTACTTGCTGTCCTTCGATAATGCGCCGTCCATCGTCCTCGACATGGGCCCTGGCACCTTGGCGCAGCTGGAACAGCAGCAGGATCCTTGTGATGCGCACGTGGCCTTTAGCCATCTGCATGCCGATCACTGCCTGGATTTTCCTTCCCTGATGGTGTGGCGCCGCTTCCATCCCACCGCGCCGGCTGCTTCGCGCAATATGTGCTTCGGGCCGAAAGCTACGCCCACGCACCTGGGTCGCCTGTCCTCTGATGAGGTCGATGGCATCGATGACATGTCCGATACCTTCGCCTTTAGTGCCTGGGAGCCGGGCGAGCGCCAGCTCGTGGATGATGTCTATATCACTCCCTTCCCGGTAAACCACCCGGTAGAGGCCTATGCCTTGCGCGTGGAGCACACGAAGACCGGGCACACCATTACCTATTCCGGTGACTCTTCGTATACGCCCGCGCTTGTCGAAGCCGCCCGTGGTGCCGATATCTTCCTCTGCGAGGCGGCCTGGGGCGAGACCTCTGAGGGCAAGGCGCCGGACATGCACATGTCGGGCGCGGAAGCCGGTAGGGCGGCACGCGAGGCGGGTGTGGGCAAGCTGGTGCTCATCCACATTCAGCCGTGGGGCGATGCGCAAGCTACTTTGGAGGCAGCCCGCTCCGAATTCGATGGCGAGATTGTCCTCGGCGCCGCGGGGATGGAGTTCTAAGATACGCTGGACGGCATGACTGAATTTACTCGTGCCGATGGGCGCGCGCTAGACCAGATGCGCAGCGTCCGCATTACCCGCAATTTCACCACCAACCCGGCCGGCTCGGTGCTGGTGGAGTTTGGCAATACCCGCGTCATGTGCACCGCATCCGTAGAATATGGCGTGCCGCGCTTCAAGCGCGATTCGGGCGAAGGCTGGCTTACCGCCGAGTACGCCATGTTGCCTTCCGCCACCCACGACCGCATGCCGCGCGAATCCATGAAGGGCAAGGTCAAGGGCCGCACCCACGAGATTTCCCGCCTCGTCGGCCGCTCCCTGCGCGCCGCGGTGGACCTGGAGGAGCTGGGCGAGAACACCATCCAGCTCGACTGCGACGTCCTCCAGGCCGATGGCGGCACCCGCACTGCGTCTATCACCGGCGCCTATGTTGCGCTTGCCGACGCCATCGCACACCTCAAGGCCGAGGGCGTTGTCCCCGGCGAGCCGCTGCTCGATCCCATCGCTGCGGTCTCGGTAGGCATCATAGACGGCGAAATCTGCCTCGACCTGCCTTATGAGGAAGACTCCCGCGCCGAGGTCGACCTCAACGTAGTGATGCAGGAATCCGGCGATTTCGTGGAAATCCAGGGCACCGGCGAGCACGGACTCTTTGGCCGCGAGGATCTCAACGAGATGCTGGACGTAGCCCAGAAGGGCTGCCGCGAGCTCATCGCCGCACAAAAGGCGGCGCTGGGGTGGTAATTCTCGTCGCGTCCAATAATCCGAAAAAGCTCACGGAGCTCGAGCGCATCCTGGCCGATGCCGGCATTGAGGGCGTCGAGCTGCGCCCGTTATCCGCAGTGGAGCCTTACCCGGAGCCGGTGGAAGACGGCCGCACTTTTGCCGATAACGCGCTTATCAAGGCCCGCGCCGGTGCGGCTGCCACCGGCTTTGCTACCGTCGCGGATGATTCCGGCCTGGCCATCGAAGAGCTTAACGGCATGCCCGGCGTACTTTCCGCCCGCTGGTCCGGCCAGCACGGCAATGACCAGGCCAATAATGACCTGGTCTTGGCACAGATGGCCGATGTTCCCGATGAGCGCCGCGCCGCCGCCTTTGTCTCCGTCTGCGCGCTCGTGACTCCCGATGGCACCGAGCACGTGGCTGAGGGCCGCTGGGAAGGCCGCTTCCTGCGCGAGCCGCGCGGGGACAACGGCTTTGGCTATGACCCGCTCTTTCAACCAGAAGGCGAGTCTCGGTCGGCTGCGGAGATGTCCCCAGAAGAAAAGAACGCGGTCTCGCATCGCGGCCGCGCTCTAAGTCAACTAGTCCCCGCCATCGCGGAGCTGGTTCGCAGTTCCTAAAGCTGGAACTCTTCCTCGATTTCCTTGCGGCGCTTGTGCTCCATCCAGAAGGACAAGAAAGGCACCACGCCGGCAAGGGCGGTGGTAAAGAGCTTGCCCACCGGCCACAGCGCACGCGGGCCGAGGATGAGGATGGACAGCAGGTAAGTCATGTACGCGATGCCGTGGACGATCGCGATATAGGTGGCCCACTCGGGGATCTCCATGCCGATGAGGTACTGGCAGACCATGCGAATGACCAGGATAATCAGGAAGATACCGGTCACGGTGGCTGCGATGGAGAAAAACTTCAAAGGTCCGCGGATGCGGGCCTGGCGAGCGGGGTGAACTTTATTGGTCATAATCAGCTTTCTTCATTCTCGCCGCGCCGGCGGCGCGGGGTATTCATGGCGTTGAACGTTTCCACATCTATCTGAGGCCGTTGGGGCAGGAAATCTTCATCGATTTTGGTTTCCGTCTGCGGCTGTGCGGGAGACTCAGCCGGGGCCTCAGTGACGGTGCTATCCATGTCGCGGGCTTCTTCCTCGGCCGCGAGGCGCTCGTTTTCATAGCGCAGCGTGGTGCGATAGGCGTAGACCACGAACACGGCGAACAGTGGCCACTGGAAGGCATAGCCCAAGTTTTGGAAGGTGCCCGAGCCGGAGCGGAAGCGCGTCCATTGCCAATAGGCCAGGAATAGGAAGAGCACGACGAAAAACGCGATGAGGAGGATGTGCCACCACCGCACCTGCACGCGCTTGTTTTTGTTTTCCTCTTGAGTGCTCACGCGATCCACCCTACCCACCAGCGGCCGGAAAACAGAACACCCCTGGTTTCTGGATTGAAGGCATGCCGTGTACACTATGGCAAGTCCCCCGCGCCCGTGGCGGAATTGGCAGACGCGCTAGATTTAGGTTCTAGTGTCTTAGGACGTGTGAGTTCAAGTCTCACCGGGCGCACAATCGGCGCCGTCGGCTCGCAGAGCCGGCGGCGCTTTCGCATATCACCGCCCGCATATTCGCCCTAAGATAGTCATCATGAAAAAGCTGCTTTCCACCCTTATCGCCGTCATTCTCATTGCCGCCGTGGCTGCCGCCGCGGTGTTCATTTGGCAGGTACGGGAACCGGTGGAGGTGGAGACCGAATCGAGTAATACCAAGGTCATCAAGGCCGTGGAGCGCGAAGAGCAGGTGGTGCTCGTCTCGCTGGGTATTGAGGGCCTATCGGAGGAATCCGCCACGAGCACGCTGTGGAATTGGCAGGTCCCGGGCAGCGAGCGCACCCAGTACATCAAGTACTCTTACCGCGCCAAGCTCGGCATCGAAGGTTCGCAGGTTCAGGTGGAAGAAGAATCCCCGCACCACTTCCGCGTGGAGATCCCCGAGTTCATTTTCATCGGGCACTCGGATGAGAATTTCGAAACCGCGGTGGAGGACAATGGCGCGTTGAGCTGGATCACCCCGGATATCGATAAGGCGGAAACCATCACCACAATCCTCAATGAGGACAAAAAGAAAGAGGACATCGCGGATAATCGCGATGTCCTCCAATCCCAGGCCAAGCAGTTCTACACCGGCATTATTTCCGGCGTGGACCCAGAGGCCGAGGTGGACTTTTCTTTTCGCTAACTAGTCCACCTCGGTGAACTTGCGGTCCCACGAGGAGCGGACCGGGTTGGCGTCGGCCAGCAGAATATCGAAGCGGTCGTTGGCAATTTCTACGATTTCGCCCAACGCGGTGCGGTACTCCTGCTCCGGGGAGTTGGCCAGGCGGCGCACGCCGGCATCAATGACGCGGTCGACGGTGTCATTGGTATCCAAATAGGCCACAAAAGGCATGTCAAAGCGCTCGCGATAGGCGGCGGAAAGCTCGGTGATGCGCTCGGTCTGCACATCATCTAGGTCGGTCAGACCGAGGGAGCCGCGGTCGGCGGAGATGGTGGCGGCTTCGTCGGCGTCGGCAAGCAGCAGCTCATCCATGGCAGGGTAATCGTGGATGAGGGCGGCGCGGCGGGAATCATCCGCGGTCAGCACGGCCACCTGAATGGCAGCCCGCAGCTCATTAACATCGCCGAACGGCCGCGACTCCCACGCCAGCTCCAGCGGCCAGGTCTCGTTATTAAACAGCGGGCGCAGCGCGGAGACGAATTCCTCGCGGGAGGCGCCATTGAGTTGCTGTAGGCTCACGCTCTTGCCGACGGCCCGAGACACCTGCGTTCCCTGCTTGCCCCCAGTGTGGAAGAACAAAAGGTTGAGCACAATGGCGGTAATCGCGCCGATGGACATGCCAGAAGAGACGAAGGTCTGCGCCCATTCCGGGAAAGCGGTGGCAATATCGGGCTTGAAGGTCACCAGCATGGCCAGCCCCAGCGCGGAGGTGACGATAACGGAGTTGCGGCCATCGGAAAGATCGGCCTTGGCGATGGTCTGTAGGCCCACCCACGCCACGTTGGCGAAAAGCGCCAGGGAGGCGCCGCCGAGAACAGGGGAGGGGATGGAGGCTACGACCGCGCCGGCCTTGGGCAAAATGCCCAGCACCATCATGAACCCGGCGGCGGCAACGGCCACCCAGCGCGACTTCACGCTGGTCAGGCGCACCAGGCCAACGTTTTGGGCAAAGCAGGTATACGGGAAGGAATTCATGACGCCGCCCACCAGGGTGGACAGGCCATCGGCGCGAATCGCACGCACGACGTCATCGCGGCGGATGCGCTTTTTTACAATCTCGCCGGTGGCAAAGACGTCACCGGTGGTCTCCACCATGGTGATGATCATGACGATGATGAGCGAGAAAATCGCTACCAGGTCAAACTTCGGCATACCGAAGTAGAACGGGGTTGTGATGCCAAGGGCAGGGGCAGAGGAGACCTCGTCAAAGGAGGCGTCGCCAAGCACGAGCGCCACGCCCGTGCCCAAGACTAGGCCGATGAGCACGGCCAGGGTACCCAGGAAGCCGGAGGAAAAACGCTGTACCAAGATGATGACCGCGAGCGTGCCAAAGCCGTAGAGCAAGTCGCGGGTGGCCGGCACGCCCTCGGCGTAATTGACAAAGTCATTGGCCGACACCCCTAGCAGCGACGTACCCATGACCAGCAGGACCGAACCGGTGACCACCGGCGGGAAGAAGCGCAGCACCCTGCCAAAGACCGGCGCCGCAAAGAAGGTAAAAAGGCCGGCGACAATAATGGCGCCATAAATGGTTGGCAGCGAGGCCACCCCACCCGCACCGTCGGTCGCGCCCAGTCCAATGGCGATAATCGGGGAGACGGCCGTTGTAGTCACGCCCTGCACGATGGGCAGGCGCACGCCAATGCGCTTGCCGACGCCCAGGGACTGAATGATCGTCGCTATGCCACAGGTCAATAGGTCCGCATTAATGAGGTGGATGGTGGTTTCCGCATCCAGATTGAGCGAGCCGGCAATGAGCAGCGGGACGATGACTGCGCCGGCATAAAACGCCAGCACATGCTGTATACCCAAGGCAGCTAGTTTGGGAGTGGGTGGGACGATATCTACTGGATGCTTGGGCTGCGAAGCCACGAAGTCCTCCTTTGTGCGGAAGCGAAGCTGAACGGCTTTAACAGTAGAGGTTCGTGCAGGTAGCGGCCAAAATCTTACCGTGATGAGGAACACGTTCGGGGCTATTTCACCCCCGATGGAAGACGTACGTGCGTACTGTATAAAATCACTCACCTGCGAAACATCACGACCGGTTTATTACATGGCTTTCAAACGTTTGCGAGAGTTGTTAATACCAGGGAATTGGTCAACAATTGAGGCCAGAGGGGCTTGGTGCTGTGGCTCGAAGAAAGCGGCATTTATCCCCTGCTAGAAATTCGCCCGAGAGAAGGGAATTATGACTACCGCAACGCAGCCTCAACAGTTTGAAGCGTGGAAGGGATTTGAGTCCGGTCCGTGGACCGAGGGCATCAACGTCCGCGACTTCATCCAGCGCAACTACACGCCGTACGACGGTGACTCCAGCTTCCTGGCGGGTCCGACCGAAAAGACCAAGCGCGTCTGGGAGACCCTGGAAAAGAATTACCTGTCCGTCGAGCGCGAAAAGCGCGTTTACGACGTTGACACCCACACCCCGACCGATATCGACGCCTTCCCGGCCGGCTACATCTCAGAGGACGACGACGTCATCGTCGGCCTGCAGACTGATACCCCGCTGAAGCGCGCCATGATGCCGTTCGGTGGCTGGCGCATGGTCAAGCAGGCTATTGCTGAAGCGGGCAAGGAAGTAGATCCTGAGGTGGAGAAGATCTTCACCCGTTACCGCAAGACCCACAACGATGCGGTCTTCGATATCTACACCCCGCGCATCCGCGCTGCTCGTTCATCACACATCATCACCGGCCTGCCGGATGCTTACGGCCGTGGCCGCATCATCGGCGACTACCGCCGTGTCGCACTGTATGGTGTGGACTACCTGATTGAGGAAAAGCAGGCTTCCCGCGATTCCGTCGCAGATGCTGGCTTCTCTGAGCACTGGGCACGCTTCCGCGAGGAGCACTCCGAGCAGATCAAGGCCCTGAAGAAGCTCAAGAAGATGGCTGAGTCCTACGGCTTCGACATCTCCCAGCCGGCTAAGACCGCTCACGAGGCAGTGCAGTGGACCTACTTTGGCTACCTGGCTTCCATTAAGTCCCAGGATGGCGCCGCAATGTCCATCGGCCGCCTGTCCGCCTTCTTCGATTGCTACTTCGAGCGCGACCTCGCCGCTGGCATCATCACCGAGGAAGACGCCCAGGAGATCATCGACTCCCTGGTTCTCAAGCTGCGTATCGTTCGCTTCCTGCGCACCATCGATTACGACCAGATCTTCTCCGGCGACCCATACTGGGCAACTTGGTCCGACGCTGGCTTTGGCAACGACGGCCGCCACTTGGTCACTAAGACCTCTTTCCGCCTGCTGCAGACCCTGGTGAACCTTGGCCCATCACCTGAGCCAAACATCACCATCTTCTGGGATCCGAAGCTGCCAGAGGGCTACAAGGAATTCTGTGCCCACATCTCCATTGAGACCTCCTCCATCCAGTACGAGTCTGACCGCCAGATTCGTGAGCAGTGGGGCGATGACGCCGCAATTGCTTGCTGTGTCTCCCCGATGCAAGTTGGCAAGCAGATGCAGTTCTTCGGCGCTCGTGTGAACGCCGCAAAGGCTCTGCTCTACGCCATCAACGGCGGCCGCGATGAGGTAACCGGCAAGCAGGTTGTCGAAGGCTACGAGCCCATCAAGGGCGACGGCCCGCTGGACTTCGACGAGGTTTGGCAGAAGTATGAGGAGATGCTGGACTGGGTTGTTGGCACCTACGTTGAGGCCCTCAACATCATCCACTACTCCCACGACAAGTACGCCTACGAGGCAGTCGAGATGGCGCTGCACGATTCCAATATCGTCCGCTCCATGGGCTGCGGCATCGCCGGCCTGTCCATCGTTGCCGACTCCCTGGCTGCTATTAAGTACGCCAAGGTCACCCCGGTACGCGACGAAACCGGCCTGATTACGGACTACGTCACCGAAGGTGACTTCCCGTTCTACGGCAACGATGACGACCGCGCTGATGATATCGCCGCTACCATTGTCCACACCGTGATGGAAAAGATTAAGGCCATCCCGATGTACCGCAACGCCATCCCAACCCAGTCCGTGCTGACCATTACCTCGAACGTGGTCTACGGCAAGGCAACAGGCGCCTTCCCGTCGGGCCACAAGGCTGGCACGCCGTTCTCCCCGGGTGCTAACCCAGAAAACGGTGCTGACAGCCACGGTATGGTCGCGTCCATGCTGTCGGTCGGCAAACTGGACTACAAGGATGCCCTCGACGGTATCTCGCTGACCAACACCATCACTCCTTCCGGATTGGGCCGCACCCCAGAAGAGCGCATCAATAACTTGGTGGGCGTTTTGGATGCCGGCTTCATCATGGAAAAGTAAGAACCACTCATCCCATCAACCATCTCGAAAAGGAGAAAATCATGGCAACCCCAACTTTCGAAGACCGCATGTCAGCAATGAAGGCAAACCGCGATGCACACCAGATGAACTCTGGTCTGTACCACGCCAACATCAACGTGCTGGACAAGTCCACCCTGGAAGATGCCGTTGAGCACCCAGAGAAGTACCCGAACCTCACCGTTCGCGTCTCTGGCTACGCAGTCAACTTCGTTAAGCTGACCAAGGAGCAGCAGCTCGACGTTATCTCCCGTACCTTCCACCAGGGTTCCTAATCATGGCAGATGGCGTTACTGGTGTCGTTACCCTCTCTCCTGAAGAGGGAGAGCGAGTCCGCGGCGCAGCCGCGGGCCTGGGAGATGACGCTCAATTCGATGACATTACCCGCCCCGAACTCATGGAGGCGCGCCGTACCGGCGATATTGGCCTCGTGCACTCTTGGGAGCTCGTGACCGCCGTCGATGGCCCGGGTACCCGCATGACGATGTTCATGTCCGGCTGCCCACTGCGCTGCCAGTACTGCCATAACCCAGACACCTGGGAGATGAAGACCGGCACGCTGGAGCGGGTCGAGGATGTGGTCAAGCGCATTAAGCGTTATAAGCCAATCTTCAACGCTTCCGGTGGCGGTCTCACCATCTCCGGTGGTGAACCCCTCTTCCAACTTTCTTTCACGCGCCGCGTGCTCAAGGAAGTTCACGATGCGGGCATCCACACCACCATCGATACTGCCGGTTATCTCGGTGCGCGGTTGCGTGACGAGGACCTGGACAATATCGACCTCGTGCTTCTCGACGTCAAGTCGGGCGACGAGGAAACCTATCGCAAGGTCACTCAGCGCGAACTCCAGCCCACGCTGGACTTCGGCGACAGGTTGAACAAGATAGGCAAACCGGTGTGGATCCGCTTCGTGGCGGTGCCAGACCTCACGGACTCGCCAGAGAACGTGGAAAATGTGGCCAATATCGTGGCGCGTTGGAAATCCAACGTTGAGCGCGTTGAGGTCCTGCCTTTCCACAATATGGGCAAGGACAAGTGGGATCGCTTGGGCATGAACTACCAGCTAGCTGACACGAAGCCACCAAAGCCGGAAGATGTGGAGAAAATCCGTGACGTCTTCCGCTCGAAGGGCCTGGAAGTCCACTAGCCTGGGAGGACATGACCTCCTATCGCCGCTTCGGCCACACAATTAAAGAGCACCACCTAGAAGTCCCGTGGGATTATTCCAATCCCCACGGGACTTTTGGGCTCTACGCCCGCGAAATCATTCCGCCCGGCGGAGAGGACCTGCCTGCGCTGCTTTATCTTCAGGGCGGGCCTGGTTTCCCAGCACCCCGGCCGCTGGCACCTACGGGATTGATTGGCAAGGCGCTAGAGCGCTATCGCGTTATCCTCATGGATCAGCGAGGCACCGGCCGCTCGCACCGCATTGATGCACTTAGCCCGGCCGCAGAGCGCACCGCCAAGCACTTGACGTTGCTGCGCCAGGACAATATCGTCCGCGATGCCGAGCGCCTGCGCGAGCACCTCGGCCTCGAGAAGTGGTCGCTGTTCGGGCAGTCTTTCGGCGGCTTTTGCATCACCGCCTACCTGTCCCAGGCGCCCGAGCGGGTCGAGCATGCCTTCTTCACCGGCGGCATCCCCACGCTGAAGGGCGCGGATGAGCTCTACCGCGCTACTTTCCGCAAGCTCAAGGCCCGTCAGCAGCGTTTCTACCGCGAATTCCCGTGGGCACAGGGCCGTATCGAGGAGATCATTTCCCACCTGGACAATTCAGATGAGCGGCTACCTACCGGTGAGCGCCTGTCCGCGCTGCGCTTTCGTACCATCGGCATCGAGCTCGGCCGCGGCACCGGCTTCGATTCGCTTGCCTATCTGCTCGAAGAGCCCTTCCGCACCGTGGCGAGGGAGAAGCGGTTGCGGGGTGATTTCCTGGCGGACGTCGGCCAGCGCGTGAGCTTTGCGGACGGCCCGTTATATGCTGCCATTCATGAATCCATCTACGGCGGCGCCGGTGGCCAGGCCACTACGAACTGGGCGGCGCACCGCGTGCGCGAGGAGTTCCCCGAGTTTGCCGAATCCGGTACGTGGCTAACCGGCGAGCACATCTTTCCCTGGCAGTTCGACGAGGACCCAGCTTTGCACGCGTTTGCCGACGCCGCCCATGGCCTCGCCCGCCATGAATTCTCCCCGCCCTATGCGTTGGGCGAAGTACCGACTACGGCCGCGGCCATCTACGTTGATGATATTTTCGTCCCGCTCGAGGAGTCCTTGGCCACCGCCGCACATCTGGGAGACCTGCGGCCGTGGATCAACAATGAATTCCAGCACAACGGCATCCGCGAGGATGGTGCGACCATCTTGGGGAAGCTCTTTTCGCTTATCGACGATCACTAGCATTTCGCTATTTCCTATGCGAAAATATTGGTGATCATCACGACATTTAGGGAGACTCAATGATTGCCACCATAGTAATAGTCTTTATCCTGCTGATTATCTTGGGAACGCTCTTCGATGGCTATTTCATCGTTCGCACTCGCGAAGCTGCCATACTGGAGCGTTTGGGCAAATTCCAAAAGGTGGCACATGCTGGACTGCACTTTAAGATGCCGTGGATAGACCGCGTCCGCGATAAGATTTCGCTGCAGGTGCGCCAGCTGGATGTGATGGTGGAGACCAAGACGAAGGACAATGTCTTCGTCCAGATCCCTGTCGCCGTGCAGTACGAGGTAGTCCAGGGCCGCGAGCGCGAGGCGTACTACATGCTCTCCAATCACGAGCAGCAGATTGTGGCTTACGTGCAGGACAATGTTCGTTCCTCCGTAGCGAATATGAACCTAGATGATTCCTTCTCCTCCAAGGACACCATCGCCCGCAATGTCGCGGCCTCCCTGCGCGACAATATGGCCGAATATGGCTGGAACTTCGTCAATACCTTGGTTACCGATATTCGCCCCGATTCCCGCGTGCGCGAGTCCATGAACTCCATTAACGCAGCGCAGCGCGAGCGCGAGGCGGCCGTCGCCCAGGCGGAGGCTGAAAAGATCCGCGTGGTGAAGGAGGCCGAGGGTGCAGCCGAGGCGAAGAAGCTGCAGGGCCGCGGCGTCGCCGACCAGCGTAAGGAAATTGTCGAGGGCATTGCACAGCAGTACGAGATGCTTCGCGACGCCGGCGTGGAAGAATCCCCCGAAGCCCTCATGCTGGTCTCCCAGTACCTCGACGCTATGGTCGACGTCTCTCACAACGGCCAAGCGTCCGTTCTCTACATGCCCTCCAACCCGCAGGGGATGGGCGATCTATTCAGCGGTATGCGTGACGTGCTCATGGCCAACCGTGCCCTCGACTCCGCCGAGGAGCCGTCCCAACGTCGTCGCCCGCAGCCTAAGAAGCCTTCCCGTGCTGAAGAAATCGAGCGCGAATCAAAGCGTCAGGCCGAACGCGCTAAGCGCGAAGCCATCGCCGCTTCCCAGCGCGCTGAGCAGCAACGCTCCGAGAACCAGCAGGCAGAGCCGCAGGCGCAGCAGGGCCAGCACTCCACCGCGCAGCCCCAAGCTGCCCGCGAGTACTTCCAGCAGCTGCGCGAGCAACTGAAAAGCGAGGACTAGCCCTGAGCATCGATAACCTCTTTGATGCCTATACCGCGCAGCGTGGCATAACCCGCCGCGCGGAGGTGATCCCCGATCACGAGTGCCAGATTTTCCCCGCCGAGACCAGGGGTGCCTCACAAGTCGATGCCTTAAACGCTGCCCGAAGCCTCGTTCACGACGTCCTTTCTGCCGACCAAGAGCATGAGCCCCAGCGCGACGGGGACAATTCCGACAACAAGTAGGTAGGTCCGCTCCGCACCCGCCGAGGAAGGGTCATACAGCGTCGACAGCGTTCCCGCTAGCGAGGTTCCAATGGCCATGGTGAGAAAATACAGCGCGGAAAAGCGCGTCGCGTACGCTCGCGGCGCGTGCGCGGCCGATGCCGCCATGCCCACCGGCCCGATGAATAGCTCGCCGAGCGACATCAACAAGATGGTCACGGCCAACACCACAAATGGCGTTGAATTTTCTCCGCCCCCGACGAACGGCAACAGCACAAACATTCCGGAACCTGCCACCATGATGCCTATGGCCATCAGCACACGCCGCGAGCATGCCCACCGAGACATGCTCGCCGCCAGCGGTAGGGACAATGCTAGGATGAACAGTGGGTTGAGTGATTGCGTCCATGCCGCCGGAATCTCAAACCCGCCGACCATGCGGTCTACACGTTGTTCCGAGTACACGGCTAGCACCCCGTAAATCTGCGGCTGGAGAGTCCAGTAGGCCGTCGAGCAGAAAAAGAGCGGGATATACGCCAGAACCTGCTTCCGCTCCGGCACGCTGACCCGCGGGGATCGCAGCATGCTGGCGAAGAGGGTGAGGGCGGCCGCGATCGTCGCAAAGAGCAAAAGCATAGCCAGCTTGTCTGGTGGGACCGTCACCGCGACCGCGACGCTGCCCACTACAGCTACCACAGCTACCGCCGCGGCCTTGCCTGGCGCGGCAGTAGAGTTGGGAGGCTGGGTATCGAACTCCGTGACTACCCGCTGGCGCAATAACCCGTAGAAAACACACCCGCAGCACATGAGGCCTGCGGCTGCGAGGAAACCGGCATGGTAGCCGTGCTTTTGTGCCAGCCAGCCCGTGAGCATCGGTCCGAGTAAGGCGCCGATATTTATTCCCAGATAAAAGATTTGAAAAGCTCCATCCCGTGCGCCGGCCGTGGGTGGAAAAGCCACGCCCAGAATGGTAATTGCCGCCGTTTTAAGCAGCCCTGAACCCAGCGCAAGCGGCAACAGTCCGGCCACGAGGCCCGCCAGACCAGGCACCAAGGACAGCGAAAGATGCCCGCACATGAGCAGACTTGCGCCGGCAAGCAACGTGCGTTCGGCACCTAGGAGCCGGTCGCTGACCCACCCGCCAACGAACGTGCACAGGTAGAGCAGACTGCCGTACGCGCCGACGAGCGCCGTGGCCTGCGCTTGGTCCATGCCGAGACCGCCGGAGGTGGAATAAAGGTAATAGGCGAGGATGGCCTGCATGCCGTAGAAGCTAAAGCGCTCCCACATTTCAATTCCGGCGATAGCCGGCAAAGCCACCGGTAAACGCCGAATTGAACGATGTTTAATAATTGTCATAAAAGCACTATAACGGCCGAAAGTCTGTGATAAACCTAAAATCATGGATACTTCAGCGGAGGACATTGCCGCTCTCGACGCACGCCACATTTGGCACCCCTACGCCGAGCCAGGCGAGCCCACGCTTGTGGTGGACTCGGCCGCCGGCGTTTATTTAACACTCGCGGATGGCACCACGCTTATCGACGCCATGTCTTCCTGGTGGGCCGCCGCCCACGGCCACGGCCACCCGCGGCTCAAGGCGGCAGCGAACGAACAAATCGAGAGGATGAGCCACGTCATGTTCGGCGGACTCACCCACGAACCGGCTGCGCGGCTTACTCGTAACCTCATGGAATTAACGCGTGGTGATTTTGAGCAGGTCTTTTATTCCGATTCCGGATCTGTATCGGTAGAAGTAGCCATCAAAATGGCACTGCAGTATGCCCGTGGCGCAGGGCACCCAGAGCGCACCAAGATGTTGACGTGGCGATCGGGGTATCACGGCGATACCTTCGCGGCGATGAGCGTGTGCGATCCCGAAGGCGGCATGCACTCGATGTGGACCGGTACCTTAGCGCAGCAGATTTTTGCCCCAGCGCCGCCTACTCGCGGGGCTAGCCCGGCCGAGCGCGCGAACTATCTGCGCAAGCTGGAAGCGTGCATCACGGAAGAAGTTGCAGGGCTAATTATTGAACCTGTAGTCCAAGGCGCGGGTGGCATGCGTTTTCACGACCACGAGCTGGTCCGCGGGGCCCGAGAAATCTGCGACCGCCACGGTATCGTGCTCATCGCGGACGAAATCGCCACCGGGTTCGGCCGCACAGGCGAACTTTTTGCCACCCAAGCGGCCGGTGTCGTGCCAGATATCATGTGCGTTGGCAAGGCGATGACCGGTGGGTTTATGACCATGGCCGCCACGCTCGCTACCGCGAAGGTGGCCGAGGGGATGCGTCCGCGCGCGCTGATGCACGGACCGACGTTTATGGCTAATCCGCTTGCTTGCGCCGTTTCAGCCGCGGCAACTGAGCTCATTGTGGAAGGACACTGGCGCGAGCAGGTAGCGGGCATCGAAAAGCAGCTGCAGCGCGGGCTTGCAGACCTAGCTGAGGAGCCGGGGGTAGCGGATGTGCGCGTGCTCGGTGCCATCGGCGTGGTGGAAATGGAACGCGAAGTAAATATGGCCGCAGCGACGGCCGCGGCCGTGGAACAGGGCGTGTGGTTGCGCCCGTTCGGCCGACTGATTTATATCATGCCGCCGTTTATCAGCACCGCCGACGAAGTAACCCAGATGTGCCGCGGCGTGCGCGCCGCGGTAGCAGGAGGACGACAGTGATTATTTACGTAACGGGGACGAACACGGACGTCGGCAAGACGGTGGCAACGGCCGCGCTCGCCAGTGCCTTCAAGCAGCGCGGCCGTGAGGTTGTCTACGCTAAGCCACTGCAGACGGGGGAGCCGGAGGGGAAGGGGGATGCGGTGACCGTCGGCAAGCTGGCAGGCGTGGAGGTTACCGAGATGGTGCGCTTCCCGGAGCCGCTGGCGCCAAACCTTTCTGCGCGCCGGGCCGGAATGGACCAACCCGGCCTGCAGGAACTCAAGGAGTGGATTGCCGCCCTCGACGCGCCCGGCCGCGTGGTGCTTGTTGAAGGCGCCGGCGGGCTGCTCGTGCGTCTGACGGACACCTATACGCTTGCCGACGTCGCCGATAGGCTCCTCATCGTCACCTCCCTCGGCCTAGGAAGCCTCAACGCGGCCGAGCTGACCGTGCGCGAGGCACAACGCCGTGGAATTGAGGTGCTCGGGCTAGTTGGCGGCTCGCTGCCGGCCGATCCGGACTTGGCTACGCGCCTGAACCTGGAGGAGATGCCGGAGGTGACAGGCTGTACGTTTTGGGGCAGCCTGCCGGAGGGCATGGCGCGTATGGCACCGGCCGAATTCGCGCGGGTAGCCGCGGAAGTCTACGCGGACTTTGTCGAGCACGCCGAGTAGCGCTACCTCGCAGAGGCAGCGCTAACGAACCCAGCGGACCTTGCCATTGACTCGGGCAAGGCGCCCGCGCAGTGGCGGGGCATTGGGATCATCTTGGTTGACCCCGTTGTGGTAGAGGCAGCACACCGTCAGGTTCTCCATATTGGTCAACCCGCCGTGTTTCCACGCCTTGATGTGATGGATCTGGGCCTTGTCCGCCGGGTGGTTGCACGGCGGCCACGGGCAGGTGGGATTTTCGGCCGCGGCCATCTGTCGCTGTTTCTCGGTGGCGTAGCGCGAGGTGCGATACAGGTTGACGGGGCCTTTAACGGGATGGATAAGGGTGGCTAGTCCGTGCTCGGTGAAGGTGCGCTCGACCAACTCAGCACCGGTAATCGTGGCGCCATTAGTCAGCCGCAGGGTGACTTCTTCACCGTCGCCGTCCAAGATGCGGTCCAGCGCGTTGAGCGGGATGATGACGTTGGTTGTGGTGCGCGCCGAAGGCGCACCCGTGCCGCGAAGGAGATCGCGCAGGGAATCGAGTGGGCGCGCGGGATCGAGCGCGGCGTCGAACTCCGCGAGGAAGGCCGAGGGAGCGGTAATCCGCATGGTCCAGGGGCCATTCGGGCGGCGAAGGAGCTGCACCCCTTCGCGGGGCGGCGTGCGGCGCGGGCGGAGGTCGCGCAGGCGCTGCTTGGCGCGGCGGGCGAGTTCAGAGGCGGGGCCTCGCAGGCGGCATAATTCTACGCGCAAGTTCCAGGCATCACGTTTATTGCGCAGCCGGGAGACGTATTTTTCGATGAGCTTGAGCGTTACGAGGTCGTGGTGGCGGGCGGCTGTAGCCGCGTGGCGTTGCTTGCGGCTAAAGCCGGTCGTGCCGAAATAAACTTCGGCCATGGCGCGCAGTTCGCGCGCTTCCACGTCCGGCAAACCAAGCTCGAGAAGGGCGCGTTCAGACATGCCGTGGGCCTCGGCGAGGATGTCCATCGCCGAGGCAATATGGGTGGCATAGGCCTGCAGTGCGCTCATAGCTGCAACTTTAAGCAGAGCCGGCGGGCGAGCCGAGGCGAAGACGTCCGCAACTGTGGATAACTTGTTTAAGCGTCAACTTCCCCAGTGGCCCGCAATGGCAAAAAGGTACGAAACGAGCAGGCGCTTAATCTCTACGACCACGGCATCAAAGTCGTCCGAGTCGCCCGCAGTTGCGCAATTGAGCTGCGCGACGACGCTGTGGATAAGGGAGCTGGCCTGGTCAATGCGCTCGGCATCCGCGGCGGTGTCGCACCGAGTGAGATCGCAGGCGAGGTACAACGCACCGACGGGTGCCCCGGCGCTAGTTAAGACCCTTCATCACGCGGGCGACGTGGCCGGTGGCCTTGACGTTGTAGTGCGTCTGGCCGATGGTGCCATCCGGCTCGACCAAGAAGGTGGAGCGGATAACGCCCTGGACGACCTTGCCGTAGTTCTTCTTCTCACCAAACGCGCCGTAGGAGGTCATGACAGACTTATCCGGATCCGAAAGCAGCGGGAAGTTCAGTTCGTGGTCTGCGCGGAACTTCGCCAGCGCCTCCGGCTTATCGGGCGAGATACCCACGACGGCGATATTGAGATCATTGAGCTGTTCCAGGGAATCGCGGAAATCGCAGGCTTCCTTGGTGCAGCCTGGGGTATTGGCGCGGGGGTAGAAGTAGACCAGTACGCGCTGGCCTGCGTAATCGGCGAGGGAAACGGTGTTTCCGGCGTCGTCGGCAAGCGCAAAGGCAGGGGCGGTATCTCCAGCATTCAAACGGTTTTCAGTCATAGTTTCCACCTTACTTACCGCCCGGGCTGCACGCTTTTGGGCCGGCGGGGTAGAATGACCCCGTTAAGAGCGAACCTAAGTTAAGAGGAGAACTTCGTGGCACGCAATATTGAAGACATTCAGCGCGATATCGAGCGCACCCGCCGCCAGCTGGCCGGCACCCTGGACGAGCTGGCACAGCGCAGCAACCCGCAGAACTTTGCCAACGAGGCTAAGAACGCGGCTACCGATAAGCTGCAGGACCGCAACGTGCAGATGGCCCTGGGCGGCGTCGGCGCCGCTGTGGTTGGGCTGATTGCTTTCTCGGTCTTCCGCTCTCGCCGCCGCAAGAGCGACCTGAAGGAGCTGCAGCGCCTGCTGTCCGAGCGCCACTAAATTATGGAAGTCCCCGCACACTGCGGGGACTTTTTTCGTAGGCTGGGTTGGGATGAAGACACCAATCCCTTTTTATTTGCAGGAAATCCTCACCAAGGTGCGCGATAATCGCGACGGTGCCGTGGCGGATTATATTCCGGAGCTGGCCAAGGCTGAGCCCGAGTATCTCGGCGCCGCGATGTGCACCACCACCGGCCACGTCTACTCAGCGGGCGATGATGAGGTGGAATTTACCCTGCAATCCTTGTCCAAGCCGTTTGTCTACGCACTGGCGCTGCAGGAGCTGGGCCTTTCTGCGGTGCGTGAGATAGTGGGTATGGAGCCTTCAGGGGAGGCTTTTAATGAGCTTTCGCTCAACCGTGATGATCACCGGCCGGTCAACCCCATGATTAACGCGGGCGCGATTGCGGTCACGCAGTTAATTAATGGCGTGGATTCGGAGCCGGCCGAGCGCGTGGAGCGCCTGCGCACCTATTTTTCGCGGCTGGCGGGACGCGATTTGCTTATCGACGCCCCCATGCGCGACTCCGAGCTCGAAGTCAGCGACCGCAACCTCTCCCTGGCGCATATGCTGCGCAATTACGACATCATCCAGGACGAGGCGCACGATGCGGTGTCAACGTATATCGAGCAGTGCTCGATTGTGGTGACGGTACGGGACCTGGCCGTGATGTCGGCAACCTTGGCCAATGGTGGCGTCCAGCCAGTGACGGGCGACAAAATTTTGGATGCGGACGTGTGCCGGTTGACGCTTTCGGTGATGAGCTCGGCCGGCATGTATGACGGCGCCGGTCGGTGGATGGCCGAGGTGGGTATCCCGGCGAAGTCGGGCGTCTCGGGTGGCCTGCTAGGCACGTTGCCGGGCCAGTTGGGCGTGGCGACATTCTCGCCGCGGCTGAACAAGGAAGGCAACTCGGTGCGCGGAGTGGATGCGTTCAAGCTGCTGTCGAAGGATATGGGCCTGCACCTGATGTCTACGGATGAGCGTTATGGCGTGAACCCGGTGCGCAAGGTGGAGCAGAATGCGGAGCTGACCGTCATTTATCTGCAGGGCTTGATTAACTTCAACGCGGCCGAGACCATCTTGTACGAGCTGATGGAGTGGGATTTTGGCGAAGGTACGGTAGTGCTCGAGCTATCGCATATCACCGGTACAAACCGTATGGGTCGGCGCATGCTGAAAGAGGGGCTGCGCCGCATCCGCGAGTCCGGCTTTGATATTGCGATCGTGGATCCGGATGGAGAGCTGGAAGATCGCACCATGTCGGACGGTACCCAGGTGCCCAAGGGAGAGCCGGAAGACTACATGATTAACGGCGAACCCGTTTAGGTTTGGGTTACCTTACCTAGTCAGGTTAGGATGTCCTATGTAAGGCCCTTCGCGTTAGCCGCGAGGGCATCCAACGATCAAGGACTGAAAATGGCTCATACTCCCCTTAAAGTGATGGCGGTTGTGGCGGCGTCGGCAATGGCGCTGGTCGGCTGCGGTGCGGCCGAGGAAGTAACCGGCGGAGCAAGCGACGATGCCGCCTTCTCTTTTACCGATATCACCGGCCGTGACGTGGAACTAGATAAGGCTCCCGATCGCGTGATTTTGGGCGAGGGCCGATCGCTTTTTGCTACCGGCGTTCTTAATACCGATAATCCGCTGGACAAGGTCGTCGGCATTGGCACGGATCTTAAACAGAACGTGCCGGACTATTACAACGCGCTGGAAAAGGAGCTGCCCTCCGTCAATGAGGTTCCGGAGATTGGCGGCTTCACTAAGGGCGATGTCACCGTAGAGAAGCTGGTGAGCTTGGATCCGGATCTCATCGTGCTGTCGCTGGATCAGTATGATGCCTCCCGTGAGGCGGGACTGACCGACAAGATGGAGCAGGCCGGCCTGAAGTACGCGGTGACCGACTTCCGCCGCGATCCGCTGGAGAATACGCCTAAGACCATGGACATCTTCGGTGAAATCTTCGGCCAAGAGGACCGCGCGGAGGAATTCAACGCGGATTGGCAAAAGACCGTGGACTTGGTGGAGGAGCGCGCGGAGAAGGTTAAGGATAAGCCAAAGACCTTCGTCTGGCGTTCGGCCGGCGTTTCCGACTGCTGTGGTTCGTGGAACGATTCCAATATCTCCCAGCTGGTCAACGCGGCCGGTGGCGAGAATGTCGGCGATAAAGTCATTCCGGGCGAGTCTGGCACGATCACCCCGGAAAAGGTCCTGGAATCTGACCCGGATATGATCATCGCCACCGGTGGCGATTGGTCTGAGATGAAGGACGATGAAGGCCACCCTGTCGGATACGCTGCAGTGGGCTACGGCATCGATGAAAAGGAAGCCAAGGGCAGTGTGGCTAAGCTGCCGGGTAAGCAGGCTGGCTTCGATAAGCTGCGTGCGGTCAAGGAACACCACTTCCACAGCATGTGGCACCAATTCTATAATTCGCCGTTTAATTACCTAGCGTTGCTGCAGGTGGCCGAGTGGATCGACCCGGAGGCGTATGCCGATATGGACGTCGCCAAGCAGTGGATGGATGCGCAAGAAAAGTACTCGCCGATCTCTGGCGAGGGAACCTTCTTTAGCACCAACTAATGGAGGGCGCAGAGGTAGCCGCCCTCGCGCGGCAACATAAGAGGTTAACCTGGCAACGCATCGGCATCGTTGCGGGCCTGACGCTGATTGCGGCCGTGGCCTTTATTATCAGCAACTTTGTGGGCGCGATTGATATCAGCCCGGCCGAGGTCATGAAGGGCATCGTGAATCCCGCGGGGCTTGATGACCAGACGCGCACGGTGCTGTGGCAGCTGCGCCTGCCCATGGCCGTGATGGCCGTGCTCATCGGCATGGCGCTGTCTTTGGCCGGCGCAGAGATGCAGACCATCCTCAATAATCCGCTGGCCGAGCCTTTTACGCTCGGCATTTCCGCGGCCGCCGCGTTTGGTGGCGCGACCTCCATCGTGCTCAAGTGGCAGTTGATTGCGCAGCCACAGTTTAACCTGGCGCTGATGGCATGGCTCGCGGCCGCGGTGGCGACGACCATCATCGTGGTTGCGGCTGTTATCCGCGGCGCGAAGGCGGAGACTATGGTGCTGCTGGGAATCGGCTTGGTGTTCTTTTTTCAAGCCATGCTGGCTCTTATCCAGTACCAGTCCTCGGCCGAGGCGCTGCAGCAGATCGTGTTTTGGTCCATGGGCTCTCTTACCCGCGCCAATTGGGCGGCCAACGGCGTGCTGGCGGCCGTGCTGATTATCGCCCTGCCCATTCTGTGGGCGCTGGGCTGGCGTCTTACTGCTTTGCGGCTTGGCGATGCCCGCGCCACCGCCATGGGCGTAAATACCTCCCGCCTGCGCATCGTGGTGCTCATCGTGGTGTCGCTCGTCGCGGCGACGACCGTGGCCTTTGCCGGCATCATCGGTTTCATTGGTCTGGTCGGCCCGCATATTGCCCGCATGCTGGTGGGCGAGGATCAGCGTTACTTCTTGCCCGCCTCCATGGCTGCGGGCGCGGCCGTGATGTGTGCCGCGCATGCGGTCAGCCTGATGATTAAGCCGGGCCTGGCTATTCCCATTGGTATCGTTACCTCGCTTTTGGGCGTGCCATTCTTCATTGCCATCGTCATGACCCGAAGGAGGGCACTGTGGACGTAGAACTGACTATTTCCGGGCTGAGAGCGGCCTATGGCAAGCACCGCGTACTGGAGTCCGTGGACGTGGAAAAACTCCACGGCGGGCAGTTGGTGGGCCTGCTGGGGCCGAATGCCTCCGGCAAGACCACGCTTATCAAGTCCCTGGCCGGCGTCCACCGCGGCTGCCAGGGCGAGGTGGATTTTCGCGTCGATGGTATGGCCCCGCGCGGCAAGCGCCGCCGGCAGCTCATCGGCTACGTGCCGCAGGATCTCACGAGCACGGCCGCGCTGCGGGCGTTTGAGGCAGTGCTGATCTCTGCACGCCGTGAAGCCTGCGAGGACCCGATTACGCGCACCGGTGAGGTGCTGCACTCGCTGGGGCTGGACGCGATTGCCTCGCGCTACCTCAACGAGCTTTCCGGCGGCCAGCGTCAGCTGGTGGCGGTGGCGCAGATGTTGGTGGGCAACCCAGGCCTGATGCTTCTCGACGAACCTACCTCCGCCCTCGACCTGCACCACCAGATCTTTGTATTGGACGAGGTGCGTGCCAAGGCGAAGCGCGACGGCAGCCTGGGCTTGGTGGCCATCCACGATATTAACCTGGCTGCGCGCATGTGCGACCAGCTGGTGGTGCTCAAAAAGGGTCATATTCGCGCCCAGGGCAAACCTTCGGACGTTCTCACGGGGGAGCTCGTGGAAGGCGTGTATGGGGTAGAGGCGGACGTCGTCCAGCATGGCGGCGCTCCACTCATTGCCCCGCTGCGGGTGAGATAACAAAAAGGCCGGGTTATCGCCCGGCCTAATTTTTTAACTTAAATTTTTAAGTGGTGCGCCATCAGGGAATCGAACCCCGAACCCACTGATTAAGAGTCAGTTGCTCTGCCAATTGAGCTAATGGCGCATTGTTGACTTCCTGCCGTGTGGCTCTCTGTGCAACGAGTAGATACTCTAGCAGCCATTCTTGAAAAGTGTAAAATCGCCTGGTTATGGCGTGTTTTTAGGGGTCTATAACGAATTGGTTAATGCCTGAAGTGGCTTCTGGTAATTGCTGGAGCGAGACGCTAATCTAAATTGGTCTTTGAAAGCAGCAATTACGTGTCTAAGGGCAACTCAGTGAAACATTCCCTCCCTATTGCGCGCCGCCTCATCGCGGCCGCGGGCGTTGCGTGCATTTCCCTAGCCGCCGCCTCCTGCTCCTCTGATTCCTCTGCCGAGGATCAAACCGCTGACCAAGAATCCACCGTCGCCGCGAGCGCGAGCGGCGCGAAGGATGGAGGCAAAGAGTCCGACGAGAAAAAGGACGGCCTCTCGGCTTCCGTGAAAGACGGGGCGAAGAACGTGGATCCCTCCAAGCCTGTAACCGTGAAGACCTCCGGCAAGCTCAAGAGCGTCACCATGACCAATGAATTGGGCGTGGAAGTCAAAGAAAAGCTCTCCAAGGACGCGAAGACGTGGTCTACCGCGGAAGACTTGGGCTATAACCACACCTATTCCATCGTCGCCTCCGATGTGGATGGCAACAAGAAGAACCTCAGCTTTTCCACCCCGCAAGCAGCGGGCGTTGCCGAGGTCTCGCTTACCCCGATCCCGGACTCTGAGGTGGGCGTAGGCCAGGTCATTGGTGTGAATTTTGGTGTGCCGATTACGGACCGCAAGGCGGCCGAGAAGACCATTACTGTGACCACCAACCCTGAGGTTAAGGGCGCTTTCTACTGGGTCAATAACCAGGAGGTGCGCTGGCGTCCAAAGGAATACTGGGAGCCTGGCACCAAGGTTGAGGTGAAGGTAGACCAGTACGGCAAGGACCTAGGCGGCGGAATTTACGGCGGCGAGAACGCCAAGACCAATTTCACCATCGGTGACCGCACCGTGGCGATTATCGATAACGCCACCAAGACCATGAAGGTCTTCAAAAATAAGAAGTTCTTGCGCGCCATCCCGGTCTCGCTCGGCCGCGATTATCAGTACGATACGCCAAACGGGCGCTACATCATTGGCGATGAGCACCCGCAGCTGCTGATGGACTCCGAGACCTTCGGCCTTTCCCACTCCGCGGGTGGCTACCGCACGATGGTGGACTGGGCTACCCAGATGTCCTATTCCGGCATCTATGTTCACTCCGCTCCGTGGTCCGTTTGGGCGCAGGGCAATACCAATACCTCGCACGGCTGCATTAACGTGACGCCGGAGGCTGCTCAGTGGTTCCAGGAGACGATGAAGCGCGGCGACGTGGTGCGCGTATTCAATACCTACGGTGAAACGCTTAATGCGATGGACGGCCTGGGTGACTGGAATATGTCCTGGGACGAGTGGTCTAAGGGCAACGCGGATGCCAATCAGTAGCGCCTAATCGCGGCGCGGGCGATGAGCGCATGGCTACAGTGGTGGCCATGCGCTTTTCTGTTTTAGACCGCGGGGCGGCCGGGCCGTTGGACCGGGTAGCTGAGCACGCCCGGCATGTAGAGAGGCTTGGTTTCCGGCGCTTTCTCGTGGCCGAGCACCACGGCGCGCCGGGAATTCCGGCGGGGCAGCCGGGGATGTTGGCGGCTCACGTGGCGGCGCACACGCAGCGCATTCGGGTGGGCACGGCCGGAATCATGCTGTTGAACCATCCGCCGTTTCTGGTGGCCGAGCAGATTAATCTTCTCGAGGCGCTGTATCCCGGGCGCATCGATATTGGAATTGGTTCTTCTGTCGGCTTTACCGGCCCGGTGCGGCGGGCACTGCGCCAGGGCGAACCGGCTGAAGTGAAGCAGCGCTTTGAGGCGGAGCTGGCGACGCTGTTGCGCTACCTGCGCGGCGAGGAGGCGGTGACGGTGCGGCCGGAGTATGCGGGCACTCCGATCTACGTGTTGGCGGGCTTTCGCTCAGCCATGGTTGCGGCCAAGATGGGGCTCGGCGTCATCTTGGGTGGTCCGGTGGCCACGCAGGAGGCGGCCGCGCGGGTGTATCGGGAGCATGCGCTTGCCGACGCCCCACCTATCATCTCTTCGCTCAATATCGCCGTTGCCGATACATCCGCGGCCGCCCGTGATCTGTTGTTACCGGAGGCCTATGCCAAAGTGATCGCGCAATCCACCGGCGAGTTCGCGGCCCTGCGGCCTGCAGGAGAGCTGGACAGGGAAGCGCTGACGGGGCAGCAGCGCCGGCGCATTGAGGAAGCGCTGGCCCATGACGTATGGGGAACGGTGAGGGAAGTAGGGGAGGAGCTTAGGGGCGTCGGCAAGCGGCTGGGTGTTAGCGAGTTTGTGGTGACCGGAGACATGCCAGATGTGGCCGGTCGGGCGCGTTCGGAGGAGCTGCTGGCGAGCCTGCAGGTGGAAAACTGAAAAAGCCCGAGCGCAAGGCTCGGGCACTTGGGGTGGCTGACGGGACTCGAACCCGCGACACCCAGGATCACAACCTGGTGCTCTACCAGCTGAACTACAGCCACCATCGCTGCGTGAAAGCAACGAGATATAGGTTAACTCACGCCGCCTAAATTACAAAAACGCCTGGTAATCTGCGGTGGTTTCGGCCTTGATCTCCTCCGCCTCGGGAGAGGTGGGGCCCTCGTCGGTGCGGAAGACGCTGCGGCGGTAGAAGTCCAACTCGCGGATGGATTCGATGATGTCCTGTAGTGCGCGGTGGGCCATGCCCTTATCGGGCTGGTTGAAGTAAGCGCGCGGGTGCCACCGGCGGGCAAGCTCCTTGATGGTGGAGACGTCGATCATGCGGTAGTGCAGGGCGCTGTCGAGCCGCGGCATATAAGCGCGGATGAAGGTGCGATCCGTGGCGATGGAATTGCCGGCTAGGGGAGCGGGGTGTTCGGGATCGCAATGCTCATTGATGAGCGCGAGTACGGCATCCTCGGCTTCTCCGATGGAGGTGGTGGACTCGCGGATTTCCTTATCCAGCCCGGACTTAGCGTGCATCTGCGTGACAAAGGAATCCATCTGTGCCAGCTCATCCTCGGTGGCGTGGACGACGAGGTCGATGCCTTCGCCCAGGATGTTGAGGTTGCCATCGGTGATGACGGCAGCGACCTCAACAATGACGTGGCGCTCGGGGTCGAGGCCCGTCATCTCCAAATCGATCCAGACGAGGCGGTCGTGTTTTGCGGCTATCTCGGAATGTGGCATGCGGCCCATTCTACGCCCGCGTGCTTTTACCCCTGTATGGGGTACGAGCCGGGCTGCCCTTGAGGGGTGATTACTACTGGACAACGCGACCTTTCGGAAAGTGTGGCACTGTGCTGCATAAAATTTATCGGTGATTTGCCTCACTTGCAGATGTGAGTTAGGGCATACTCTGGTTAATCGCTCTTCATTCGGGAGGTGCGACAGACTTAGGAGAGACCAGATGGCAAACTTTCTCGATGCCCTCAATACCGCAATTTGGTCCCCCGTCTTGGTGTTTTTATGCCTCGGCGCGGGTATTTATTTCACCGTGGTGACACGCGGCCTGCAGGTGCGCTGCATCCCGGACATGCTCAAGCAGATAGTTAACGGAGAAAAGTCCGCAGATGGCGTTTCTTCCTTCCAATCCTTGATGGTCTCGCTCTCCGGCCGCGTGGGCGTGGGCAATATCGCCGGCGTGGCCACAGCCATCGCCTTCGGTGGGCCAGGCGCCGTGTTCTGGATGTGGGCAGTGGCGCTTTTGGGCTCGTCCACCTCGTTCATCGAATGTACGTTGGCTCAGATTTACAAGGAAAAGGATCAGGACACCGGTGAGTACCGCGGAGGGCCCGCGTACTACATCGAAAAGGCCTACAAGCACACTAAGGCCGCGCCTTTCATGGTGGTCTATGGCATCGTGTTTGCCGTCGCCATGATCTTGGCTACCAGCTACTTCTTGCCTGCCATCCAGGCCAATGCGGTGGCCGCCGCGGCCGATACCGCGTGGGGGATCAACTCCACCTGGGCGGCCGTCGTCCTCGCGGGCATCCTGGCCATCATCATTATTGGTGGCGTCAAGCGTATTGCGAACTTCGCCACCATTGTCGTGCCCTTTATGGCGCTCATTTATATCGTGATTTCCGTGGTGGTCATGTGCATGAACTTCTCCCAGATTCCGGAGGTCTTTGGGCTCATCTTCAAGTCCGCATTCAATATGGAAGCCGGATTCTCCGGCATGTTGGGCGCGGCCATCATGTGGGGTGTTAAGCGCGGCATCTACTCCAATGAGGCCGGCCAGGGTACCGGCCCGCAGTCCGCTGCGGCCGCCGAGGTTTCCCACCCCGCTAAGCAGGGCTTCGTGCAGTCTTTCGCGGTGTACGTCGATACGCTTTTTGTCTGCTCGGCTACCGCGTTCATGATTATTTCTACGGACATGTACACCGTCTTCCGCGGCAGCTCCGAGGACGGCGAAGTAGTCTACAACGGCTCGCTTCCTGAGGGCGTCGAGGTTGGTCCTGGCTACGTGCAGTCCGGCCTCGATAGCGTCTTTGCCGGTTGGGGCCCAACCTTCATTGCCGTCTCCATTGCCTTCTTCGCCTTTACGACGGTCCTGGCGTACTACTACATGTCCGAGGTGAACTTGACCTACTTCAACCGCTGGGTCCGCTCCCGCACGGCCCGCCGTGGCCTGATTTGGGTGCTGCGCGCGCTGATTATTGTTTCCGTCGTGGTTGGCGCCACCACCACTCCGGGTGCGGCGTGGGCGCTGGGCGATATCGGTGTCGGCACGACGGCATGGCTCAATATCATCGCCATCCTCTTCCTGCAGGTTCCTGCCATCAAGGCACTCAAGGACTACGAAAAGCAGAAGAAGGCCGGCAAGGATCCGCAGTTCGACCCAGAAGCTGTGGGCATTAAGAACGCGGACTTCTGGGTCGAGCGCAAACGAGCACGCGGCGAGGGCAGCGTGCTCAAAGACAAGGACTTAGAAGGCGCCGGGGCCTAGCCCATCTTGGCGTAGAAGCTGCCTACCAGCGGTGCAATCACCGGGGTGGGCAGCACCTGGCTGAGGGTATTCATCGCCTTAGACAGCGGGCCGGGCACCACGCGGCGCTGATTGCGGCGCATGGCCTCGATGGTTTCTTGGGAGCACGACTCGTAGGTGGTCCACAAAAAGTCCGGGACCACCTTGTCCACGATCGACTGGTCTTCCTCTGTGATGGTGGCCTCGCGCACGGGGCCGGGGGCGAGCAGGGTGCACGAGACGCCGGAGCCCTTCAGCTCATAGTGCAGGGCCTCCGTAAACGCATTGACGCCCGCCTTGGTGAAAACGTAGGTGGCGTTATTAGGGATGGGGATATTGCCCGCGGCAGAGCCGACATTACAGATGGCGCCGCTGCGGCGAGGCAGCATCTGCTCCAAGGCGGCTCGCGTGAGGTGGTGGACGGCAGTTCCGTTGAGCTCGAACTGTGTCGTCTCGTATGACCAGTCCTGGTCCATGAAGGGGCCGAAGCTGGCGATGCCGGCGGAGTTGACCAGGATCGACACCTCGCGGGTGGCGATGGTCTCGGCCACGCGGGCGACGTCGTCAGCCACCGCTAGATCCGCCGGCAGGGCAATGGCCTCGATACTATGGCGCTGCTCGAGCTCGGCGGCGATGGACTCCAGGACCTCGCGGCGGCGGGCCACAAGGATGACGTTATATCCCAGTGCTGCGAAATCCTGCGCCATTGCCTTGCCAATGCCTTGGCTGGCGCCCGTAATGAGGGCGTAGGACGTTCGGGAAGGGGCGGGAAGTGACATGGTTAAGCCTTTCCGGAGTGGGGGCATGGTGAGTCCTAGCGTAAACAAAAAGCCTTGAAGCGGCGAGAAACTCGGCGCCTCAAGGCTTTCGCGCGGTGCCCCCAGCAGTGTCTGGTTCGGCGAGATCGTTCCGCATGTCTCATGAGATCGTTCCGGTTCCACCAGCTCAGATGTCTCACCACATCGATCCGGCAGAAAGCCGTGAGGCTAAAACTGCCCAGAGATGGCGAAAAGCGATGTGTCGAGACATCGATCCTCCATGCTTTAAAAATGGAGAAGAGCTCAAAACCAAGCCCAAAAATCATCATCGAAACCATGCTCGCCACCGGTATGACCCAGGCCGAAGCAGCTGAACACTTCAATGTCAGCACACGATGGATCCGAACACTTCAAGCCCGCTACCGAGACGGCGGAATCAAGGCGCTAGAACCACGATCTAAACGCCCTCGCACGAATCCTCGATGAGGTTACCCTCGTTTAGTGGACACCCTATTTGTATGGATCCTGTGTCCGTAGGAGAGGATGTTCATTGTGAGTCAACAGCGCAAGAAGTACACGCCGGAGTACCGGCGTGAGGCCGCGAACCTGGTAATCGAGTCGCAGCGCCCGATCGCTCATGTGGCTAAGGAGATCGGTGTTTCCGCCGGGCTTTTAGGCCGGTGGGTCAAACTCGAGCGTGAACGCCGAGGATCCTCCGATGGGATGAGTGAGTCTGATCTTCGTGCTGAGAATGCTCGTCTGCGCCGTGAGCTGGCGGAGGCCAAGATGGATAATGAGTTTTTGTCAAAAGCGACAGCCTTCTTCGCCGCGAAGCAACGCGAGCAGAAAAGTTCGAATTAATGCAGCGAGAGAAGGCGAACTACAGCATCAAGCGCATGGCACGACTATTAAAAGTATCTCGGTCTGGATATTACAAATGGGCCCATGCGCAGCAGAAACGGCTATCTGGCGAAGATGATCGTGTTGCATTTTACGATGGCGTTGACCGTAAGATTCATCAGATTTGGAAAGACTCCGATGAGGTTTATGGTGCTCCGCGGATCACCGCAGAACTTACCGAGCGCTACCAGATCACCTTGAATCGCAAGACTGTGGCTAAGCGGATGCGCATTTTGGGCATTGAAGGGATTTCACCGCGTGCCTTTGTCCCAGTGACTACAATCCAAGCCAAGCGTAAGTCAACTCTTCCCGACCTGGTCAAGCGCATGTTTGATACTGGTCAGCTCAACCGAGTATGGATGTCAGATATTACCTACCTGCGCACCGGTGAAGGCTGGTTGTACTTGTGCGCGGTCCGCGATGGTCATTCCCGCAGGGTACTGGGCTGGGCTATGGATAGTGTTCAAGATACATACCTGGTCGAACGGGCCCTGCGGATGGCGCATACGCTTCCGCGGTGATGTTCCTGATGGGCTGGTGTTTCACGCTGACCGCGGGACGCAATTTACCAGTGAGAAGCTCTGGGAAGTCTGCCATAACCTGGGCATTGCTCAGTCTGTGGGGCGTACTGGTGTGTGCTTTGATAACGCGATGGCTGAGTCGTTCTGGTCGACGCTTAAAACCGAGTTCTACGACCGTAAGCGTTGGCCTACCCGCGATGCTGCGCGTAAGGCTGTTGCCTACTGGATTGAAGTCGTTTACAACCGTCGGCGCCGGCACTCTGCACTAGGAATGGTCAGTCCCGTCGACTTCGAAAGAGCGTGTCAAGTTGTTTGTGTGTGGGGCTGGGTTTATAGGTATTTGTCGAAGCGGTCGGGGTAGGCCACGGCCATTTGGTTGATGGCTTGTTTCCAGCCGGATACTCGGGCTCCTTCCATGAGTCTGCCGGCTGTTCTTGAGACTCGTTTACCTTGCTTTGCTCTCTTGGCGGCTCGCTTGTCTTCAATATTGCAGATCATCAACCACAGCGTCTTTAGGGCTGATTCATCGTTGGTGAACTGCACCCTGTTGCGAGTAGCTTTACGCAGCTCATTGTTAAAAGATTCAATGGAGTTCGTCGTATAGATCACCTTCCTAGCTGCTGGTGGGAACTGCAGAAACGGGACAAACCGCGCCCACGCGTCCTGCCAGACCTTGACTGAGCGGGGATACTTCTCACCCAGCTCGGAAGCCTCGAATTCGGCTAAAGCAGCCCTAGCTGTGGACTCGTCTGTGGCGGTGTAGACCTTCTTCAACGCGGCTGATACAGCCCGGCGATCCCCGTAGGCTACCCACCGGTTCGCGGCACGTATCAGGTGCACGATACAGGTTTGCACCATAGAGTTCGGCCAGGTTGCCTCGACTGCTTCTGGTAGGCCTTTCAGCCCGTCACAGCAGACGATAAAGACGTCTTTGACACCACGGTTAGAAAGATTGGCGCATACCTGCGCCCAAAATGAAGCGCCTTCTTCTTTGGCAATCCACAATCCTAAAATGTGTTTGATGCCGTCAAGGTCCACACCGATTGCCATGTACGCACTCTTGTTGACTACCCGGCCGCCATCGCGGACTTTAATGCGCAGCGCGTCCAGGAAAATGACCGGGTAGAACTCATCTAGCTGGCGGTTTTGCCAGACCATAACCTCATCCAAGACGGCGTCAGTAACCGCTGAAATCGTCTCATGGGAGATATCAACCCGCATCGCCGTTGCCATGTGGTGCTGGATATCCCTGATTGTCATCCCACCGGCGTACAAGCTGACAATCATGTCATCGACATCAGTTAAACGTCTCGAGCCTTTAGGGACCATAGTTGGGATAAACGTCCCAGTCCTGTCTCTGGGGATATCCACGGTGACCGGCCCGTAGTTAGAATCCACGGTCTTTGTGTACGACCCGTTGCGGTGATTGTCTGTCCCAGCTGCAGCTTTGCCGCTCCTATCACCAGACTCGTAGCCGAGGTGGGCATCCATCTCGGCATTCAAACCCCTAGTAATCGAGGCTTGCAGCATGCCGCGAACCAGGTCATTGGCATCCGTTGTGGACGTGCCTAGGTCGTCAATCAGTTTCGCGATTTCAGGGTTAGCAAGAAGCTTCTTTTCAATCGCATCAATCTTGGCCTTATCGGCCGGATCTCGTCTCGCCACAGTAGTCATTCTGGCTTATCTCCTTATGCGGGATCGGTTCCCACACACAAACCATCAGACACTCTCCTTCGAAAACCACATTGGTCTAACCACCAGTAGAAAAGAAATAGCTGCCTAAACACTAGGTAGCCCCACTACGTGTCCACGAATTGCGGTCAACCCCATCGAGCACTCGATCCCAGTACTGTCGACCGCATCCTTCAACTGCGCCAAGACCTCACAAAACGCGGTACCGATGCCGGTGCCCACACCATTCGATGGCACCTACAACAAGATGGAATCGACCCACCACCAGCACCGTCAACAATCCACCGAGTTCTGACAAACAACGGTCACGTCACACCACAGCCACAAAAGCGTCCCCGCAGCTCATGGACACGATTCCAAGCCGATCAACCTAACGAAACATGGCAAATGGACTACAGTGACTGGACCATCGCAGGACACAAGCGCGTAGTCATCCTCACCATCTTGGATGACCACTCCCGGTTCATCATCTCGTGCCACGCCTACAACAACGCTACCGTGGCAAACGTCATGGAAAGTTTCATTAACGCAGGGCAAATACACGGCTTTCCGCAATCCACCCTCACCGACAACGGCCGAGCATTCACAACCAGCGCCGATCGGACAAACCCCGCACGAAACGGCTTCGAGCAACTACTCATCGACCTAGGAATCAAGCAGAAAAACGGCAAACCCTACCACCCCCAAACCCAAGGAAAAGTCGAACGCTTCCACTACACCCTTAAACTAGCCCTTTCGAACAAAACACCAGCTCACAACCTCGATGAACTCAACGCTCAGCTAAAAGAAATCATCGGATACTACAACTACAAACGCCCCCATAGAGCCCTAAACAGAACCACCCCCGCAGAAGCCTATACAGCCCTACCAAAAGCGCATCCAACAGAAATCAAACCAGACCGCGACTACCGACTACGCACCGACAAAGTAAGCACCAACGGCAAAACAACCCTGCGATGGGGCGGCAAACTACGCCGCCTGGGCCTGACCCCCGGAAAGTAGACACGTCGGGGGTTAGCTATGCTGCTTGGGTC